>Ga0222425_100003_pt1:0-275000 | contig 1258925 bp, 1028 predicted proteins | sample 2B1ome_2_FD_180089 | JGI IMG/M metagenome (GOLD analysis project Ga0222425, IMG submission 180089) | Enriched microbial communities from leaf-cutter ant dump, University of Wisconsin, Madison, United States - 2B150A (version 2) | ecosystem: Environmental > Terrestrial > Nest >...
CTCTTATCTTGAGCAAACAAAAACTGCTGAACCAAATTGATCCAGCAGCCTAATTTATTTAATCTGTATCCCTTTTGAAAATTAAAAAATTAATCCTAATCTGTCAGATCAACTACTAACTATTACACATTACTGGATCGCCTGGGTGTGCCGCCTGCCGACCGCCAACTAAGGGTCTGTATCAACAAAACCCTTGTCCGCCAACCTGCCTTCCTCCTTCTCCAACCCGATTTCATAAGAACGATCGAGATCACCACCGAGCACCACTGGCTCCGCACCGAAGATGCCAACAGCAAAGAACTCTTCCTGAATATCATCACGAAGGACAACCCTCTTGCCTTCAATTAATCCCACACTCCCGTAAGCACCCCATCACTCACACGCCTTCATCAGAAAGCCCCTCCTTCATAAACGACCCATTCGCGACCATCCGTGCCTATCCCCCGAAACTTCCTACTCTAAAACCTCATTCGCACAATTCGCAAAAAAAACCATTCGCCTTTCGACGAATGGTTCAAATCTTTAGTTCTAGTCGCGTAATTCGCGATTATATCCTTTACACCCTGAAGTGAGCAAATGCCTTGTTGGCTTCTGCCATACGGTGTGTATCTTCTTTCTTCTTGAAGGCAGCACCTTCACCTTTGCTTGCTGCTACGATCTCACCGGCTAATTTATCAGCCATGCTACGACCGTTTCTTTCGCGGCTGTAGCGGATCAGCCATTTGATGCTCAAAGACACTTTCCTGTCGGGACGAACCTCGGCAGGGATCTGGAAAGTAGCACCACCGATACGGCGGCTGCGCACTTCAACAGCAGGAGTTACATTGGATAAAGCCCTTTTCCATACTTCATATCCGTCTTCACTGGTTTGTTTGGCCACTTTATCCAGTGCATCATAGAAAATATTAAAAGCTCCGCTTTTCTTTCCTTCCCACATCAGGTTATTGACAAAACGGGTAACCAGTTTGTCATTAAACTTAGGATCTGGTGCTAAGGGCAGTTTCTTTGCTTGTGCTTTCCGCATGACTTATTCTTGAGTTACTTATTTAAAATTACTTTTTAGCTTTTTCTTTCTTGGTACCATATTTAGAGCGGCTTTGTTTGCGGTCTTTTACACCGGCAGTATCCAAAGAACCACGCACGATATGGTAACGTACACCCGGAAGGTCTTTTACCCTGCCGCCACGGATCAGCACGATAGAGTGCTCCTGCAGGTTATGGCCTTCACCAGGAATATAGGCGATCACTTCTACTTTATTGGTCAAACGAACCTTTGCCACTTTACGGAGCGCAGAGTTAGGCTTCTTAGGAGTGGTAGTGTACACACGGGTACAAACGCCACGACGCTGGGGACACTGATCCAAAGCCCTGGATTTACTCTTGGCCCTGATAATTTCTCTTCCTTTTCTTACTAATTGTTGAATAGTAGGCATTCTGAATGCTTTATTTTTGGGACGGCAAAGGTAGGGCACCAACTGGGAAATACCAAAATATTAGATAATTCTTTCGCGGTTTCTTTTTGCCTTCCACCGGTTAATTCTTAAACGATTGAAAGTCACTACACTTTCCACATCCATCCATACTTATCGGCAATCCTTCCTTCGCGGATATCGGAAAGCCATTTTTTCACTGCAGTGGAAATAGTGTATTTATCTGTATCAAATTCCATGGAGAATCCTTTGTAATTCAGCTCCCTGATCGGTGCAATCACCGCAGCCGTACCTGTTCCGAACACTTCTTTCACTTTTCCGGCCTTATAGGCTTCCACGACTTCCTCAATGCTGATCTTTCTTTCCTCCACTTTTACACCCATATCCCCCAGGCCCTGGATCACACTGGCCCTGGTCACCCCTTCGAGAATAGTACCTTCTTCCAGGGAAGGAGTCACAGCCACATTATCAATCACAAAAAACACGTTCATCATACCCACTTCCTGCAGCCATTTATGCTCAAATGCATCTGTCCACAATACCTGGTCGTACCCCTGTTTTTTTGCATAACTGGCAGCCAGCATACTGCCGCCATAGTTACCTGCATTCTTGGAAAAACCCACACCGCCCGGAGCAGCACGGGTATATTGCTCTTCCACCATGATCTTCATTGGCGTAGCATAATAAGGACCTGTAGGACTTAAAATGATAATGAATTTATATGTCTCCGAAGGTCTTACCCCCAGCATGGCATCAGAAGAAAACATAAAGGGGCGGATATAAAGCGAATGCTCTTTTTTTGCAGGGATCCAGTTCTTATCCAGATCAATCAGTTGGCGCATGCCTTCCAGGAAAATTTCCTCTGGCACAGCCGGCATATTCATACGCGCAGCCGATTTATTAAAGCGTTTGAAATTATCTACCGGACGGAAAATAGCAGCCTGGCCTTCTTCATTTTTATACGCCTTGATCCCTTCAAAAATTGCCTGCCCGTAATGCAGGGCCGCCAGTGAAGGTTCCAGCAACAAAGGCTGATAAGGTTTTATTTCTACGTTCTTCCACTCGCCATTCTCATAATCCGCTTCAAGCATATGATCGGTAAAATATTTACCGAAAGGAATATTCTCCAGGTTAATATCCTGTAATTTGCTTCTTTCTGCCTTCGTGATGGAAATAGCTAAAGCCTCGGTCATAATTTTTATTTTTGCACCGCAAAGAAACGAAAAAAATCAGTTACGACTAACACTCATTCGTAAAAAAGGAGATTATGGGTTTGAATGATATTGAATTACCGGCCAGTGTATTGGCTTCGCTTTATCCTTCTGTGCTGGTGGCAGGAGACAATATTGTTTCCTCCTCCCCTGCGCCCGTTCCTGCCCCAACGGTCTCAAAAGCCGCTCCCACAACAAATGGAACAGGGCCCCAATGGAAATTCCTGGGCAATAATCAGCGCAACATATTGATTGTTGTGGACCATAGCAATCTCCTGCACCTGCCCGATGAAGACCTTACATTTCTCACCAATATGCTCACCGCCTGCAAACTCGGGCTGGGCGATATCGCCCTTCTTAATTTCGATCATTACAGGGAAACAGGCGGCCAGGCAATCCTCAAACATTTTAAAAGCCGCACTGTCCTGCTTTTTGGCCTGGAACCCATCAGTTTCGGTTTACCTGTAAGCTTCCCTGCTTTCCAGGTACAAAGCGTTACCAATGTGCAGTATTTATTTGCACCTGCCCTTACCGAACTGTCGGCCGACAAATTATTGAAGAGTAAGTTGTGGGTTTGTTTGCAAAAAATATTCCTGGCATAAAGCGATGATCGTTGTGTGTTGTTCGACCATCGGGCCTATATACAACCAGTCCTCTATATTTGCGCCATGAAACTCATCTTCGCTACCAATAACCAGCACAAAGTAGAAGAGATCCGTCACAGCATCGGCCAGCAATTTGAATTGCTGACCCTGAAAGAAGCCGGTATTGATGTGGACATACCAGAGCCGCATGATACCATTGAAGCCAACGCTTCTGAAAAATCAAGGACCATTTACAGGATGACCGATACCAATTGCTTCAGTGAAGACACCGGGCTGGAAGTAGCAGCCCTAAATGGCGAACCCGGCGTAAAGAGCGCCCGCTATGCCGGAGAAGACAAAGCATTTGACAAGAACATCGATAAGCTGCTGCATAAGCTGGAAGGCAGGGATGATACCCGCGCACGCTTCAAAACAGTGATCTCGCTGATCATCGACGGAAAAGAGACCCTGTTCGAAGGTATCTGCAATGGCCGGATCATACGGGAAAGAAGAGGCTCCAAAGGGTTTGGTTACGATCCTGTATTTATTCCCGATGGCTCGGATAAGACCTTTGGTGAAATGGAGATGGAAGAAAAGGACCGGTTCAGCCACCGGGCAAAAGCCACCCAAAAACTGGTAACATTTTTGAATATTTTAGACAGGAAAATATGATCAAGGGGTTGTTTACCAGAACAGTAGCACCCTTTATTTTGTTTTTCGAGAAACATATTTTAATATTACTGAGCACCAGTAATTTATCTTTGGAACCCAATCCCGGTCAAAGAAGCAGAAATAAAAACAGAATTTGACTCCTCAAAGCAACCATAATATTCCCGAAAGCGACTTAATCAATGGATGCATAGAAGGTAACCGGCGAATGCAGGAAGAATTGTATCGCCGCTTTTCTCCCCGCATGTATGCTGTTTGCCTCCGTTATGCTGGCAGCACAGAAGAAGCTGAGGATATTTTACAGGAAGGCTTTATCAAGATTTTTAAAAAACTGGATAGCTTCCGGAATGAAGGCTCCTTCGAAGGCTGGATACGCCGGATATTCGTGAATACAGCCATCGAACATTTCCGCCGTAAACGCTATCTGCAGCCGGTAACGGAAAAAGAAGAAAACACCCTGGAAGGAAATTACCTGTCTGTACTGGATAATCTCGCAGAACGTGATATTATGGAACTGGTGCAGCAACTATCACCAGGTTACCGCACGGTATTCAATATGTATGTGGTAGAAGGCTATACCCACAAAGAGATTGGCGATATGCTGGGCATCAGCGAAGGCACCAGCAAATCACAATTATCAAGGGCAAAAGTGATTTTGCAGGACATGGTCAGAAAATTTGTTGAAAAAGAAAGTCAAAGCAGTATTAAATAAATCATGAGCAGCTTAAGGGATAAAATGTTGAATTATGAAACTGCCCCACCGCAAGGAGTCTGGGACAGGATCGCTGCTGCCCTTGATGAAGCCCAGCAAGGCGACCAATTCCCGGCCCGCCTTCACTCTATGGAAGTTACCCCGCCTGCCATGGCCTGGGAAAAGATCGCTGCTTCGCTGGATGAAGAAACAAAACCTGTTTCTCAGCCTTTCCGCATCCCTGCTTTTCTGCGTTATGCCGCTGCTGCAGTTGTGATCGGTGCTGTGGCTTTTGCAATTCTTCGGTGGACAGGAAATGCAGACCGGAACACTTCCGGCACTGCTGCTGCAATACAACCCGATTCCGGGCAAACTAACAATACTCTTGCCAGGACAACACCTGCAGACACCCAAAAAACGATCAGCCCGGAGCCTGATGAAGAAGATGCCGTTGTGTTGGAACAAAGCAAAAAGCTGATAGCCAAACTTGACCGCTCTTCGAAGCCACGTAAGTCGAGCCCTGCAACTTATCCTGCTGCCAGTAAAGCAACTTCAGCTATCTATACCTACAATGATCATGTTCCTTCCATAGCAGACCGCTACATCATGCTAATGACGCCTGATGGCAATATTATCCGCATGTCGAAGAAATTAGGCAACCTGGTTTGCTGTGTATCGGGTGAAGACCCTGATGCAGGCTGTAAGGACCAGTTAAAGAAATGGCAGGAAAAGATGGCCACTTCCTCATTAACTACTTCGGCGGGCAATTTCATGGATATCCTCAACCTTGTAAGCTCGCTGGATAAAGAGACAGATCTGTAATACTATTGATTTTTATCTCCCACAAAGTCGAAAAGAGCCGCAAAGAATTTATTTTTGAGAATGGCAAGGATCAAAATAGATATGCCGGGATCATTCTCTTTTTCTACATTGATACCCGTGCGCATCAGCGATATCAACTATGGCGGGCATGTAGGCAACGATGCTGTATTATCCCTGATACATGAAGCAAGAATGCAGTTCCTCAAAAGTTTTGGCTATAGTGAGCTGGATTTTGCCGGCACCTCACTGATCATGGCCGATGCTGTTATTGAATTCAAAAAGGAGTTGTTTTATGGCGATACAGTGAACGTTTCAGTAACTGCGGGTGGTTTCAGTAAAGTAGGCTTTGATCTTTTTTATCAACTGGAAAAAGATATGGATGGGCAGGCACAGATCGTGGCGCTTGCTAAAACAGGGATGATCTGCTATGATTACAACAAGAAAAAAGTGGTCGCAATTCCGGAAGAAGCGAAAGCAGCAATGACGTTATAAAAACAATGTTTACTTATTCCATATCTCCCAGCTCTCGTCTGCCTGGATCTTCAGCATATCAGCTCCATTTTTGATCGCAGCCCCCTTCTCCTCTCCCATCTTCAGGAAAAGCGTTTTATCGGGATTATACACCATATCGAACAGGTAATGCCTTGGTGTTAATGCTTCGTAAGGGATAGGGGGAGCTTCGGTGACATTGGGATACATTCCCAACGGTGTGGTATTAACGATCAATGTATATTCCTGCATAATAGCAGGCGTAAGCTGTTCATAAGAATAATTATGCACGCCCGGTTTGCGGGATACATAGCGGTAAGCCAATCCCATTTTCTGCATAATGTATTGCACTGCTTTAGACACGCCACCAGTGCCCAGTATCAATGCTTTTTTATGATGAGGTTGCCATTGTTCCAGGAGTGAGCGTTCAAACCCGATCACATCTGTGTTATATCCTTTCAGCTTCCCATCCCGGATATCAATGCAATTGCAGGCCCTGATAGCTTTAACCAGTTCATTTTCCGAGTGCAAATAAGACAATACCTGTTCTTTGTAAGGAATGGTCACGTTCAACCCGCAGAGCTCGGGATGCTTCTCCAGCAACTGAGGCAGCTCTTCTATAGAGGAAACAGGGAATAATTCATATTGGTAATCTTTCAGTCCTTCCCGTTCAAATTTTTCCGTAAAATATCTTTTGGAAAAGGAATGTGACAACGGATAACCAATAAGACCATATAAACGCATCAGGAGCCTTTTTTATCGAGAAACAAATTGAATGTATCGCCCCTGAGGCCTATTCGCATCGCTTCCATGGCAATCACTTCAGAAGGTGCAATATTTCCCAGGTTCACATTGCAACCCAGCAGTTCGATAAAATATAGTTGTTGTGCTTTTTGCGGAGCTTCCCAGATAATCTTATCACCGGGAATTTGGGTAAGTATTTCCTGTACGAGGCCTTCCCTTACTTCACCACTGCCGCGGTAGATACCCACATTACCTGCTTCACGCGCTTCAGCGATCACATAAGTAGCGCCTGCATCCAGTTCCGCACGCATCAATTCGATCCATTTATAGGGAGGAATAATATGCGCTGCATCTTTACTTCCCACTTCGCTCAGCACCACGCCATGCTTTGTAAGCTTTTCGATATATCCGCATTTCTCAGCATGTGGAATGGTGATGGAACCATCACTCACTTCCATGTATTCAATACCAAAATCTTTACAAACTGCTATATAATCATCAAACTGGTTGCGGATCAGAAATGCCTCAAAGAGCGTGCCGCCAAAATAAACAGGAAGATCGTAAGAGCGGTAGAGTTCAAGCTTTTCCCTCAGGTTGGGTGTTACATAAGATGTTCCAAAGCCCAGTTTAATGATATCGATATGCGGATAAGAAACACTTAAAAAATTCTTTGCCTCCGTTAAGCTAAGCCCCTTATCCATCACCATTGTTATCCCTGCAGTACGTGGGCGTTGGTTGCGATCGGGCATCTGAGACAGGTTAAAATTCATTGTTATTCAGATTTGATTCATAGAATGCGGGCGGCATGGCCCGGGGAAAAAATCGGCGCAAAAATAAGGGAAGATAAAATAAAGAAGTTTACTATTTAAAAGTTTAAAGGTTTAAGACCTAATCTTAAACCTTTAAACTTTTAAATAGTAAACCTCATATTGTTTTATTCCGTTTGAACTTTGCGACAATATCCACAATCTGCTGGCTTTGCAGACTTGCAGGGTTCAGCTCAAAAAACTTTTTCAGCATTTTCGGCGCAAGGGTTAATGCTTTTTCCAGCAAAAGCACTGCTTCCTTGTTTTTGCCTGATGCAAGCAAGACCGCTGATTTGTAAAAAAAGAAAACAGGTTTGTCATTCGTCGATTTTAATGCGGCATTCACCTGGTCAAGCGCCTCATCCATCAGTTCTGCCTTATACAGGCAACGGATCAATGCTTCCCAGCCTGCCACATTTTTGGGCCTGATACGAACAGCATTGGAAAAGTGCTGAATGGCATCCCGGACCAGTCCCATTTCCATCTTGCATTCGCCCATCAGCAGAAAGTATTCAGGCTGGAGGCGCTGCAGTTTCATGGCTGTATCCAGCTGTTTCATACAACTCTCCCACTGTCCCTCGTTGAAATACGTGCAGGCTATTTTATAAAAGAGTTTGCTGTCTTCCTGGTTCAGGTGGGAAGCTTTGCGATAATAAAACCTGGCCTGTGCATAATTCCGCAAACGGTCATAACAATGACCGATGGCTTCATAGATCACCACTTCGGGTTTGGACAATTCCGTTACTTTTTCCAGTGCTTCAATCGCTTCCTTGTATTTGCGAAGGCGGATATAGGCGTCGCCCATATTACGGTAAGCGTAATCGAATTTTTCTTCGATAGTGATAGCATACTGATATGCATCGATCGCTTTTTCGTAGAGTTTCAATCCCTGGTAAGCTGCAGCGAGATTGAACCAGGCCAGTTCATTGTAAGGATGTTCATCAATGATCTGCTGATGAAGGCGGATGCTTTCTTCATTTCTCCCGGTAAAATCTGTCCAGAAACATATTTTGTAAAGGGCTTCTTCATTGGTAGGTTCCTGCTCCAGTATCATTTTCAGGCAATCGAATACCTTGTCAAATTCTTCATAATCGTCGTACACATCGCCGAGTTCAAACAGCAATTCGATCTTTTCTTCACCTTCAAAAGTATGCAGGGCTTCTTCGAGCAGGGCTACGGCTTTGGCTTGCTCATCAAGCGCCAGGAAAGCATCTGTTTTTAAAATATAGAGATTGATATCATTACTGTCCAAAAGGGCGGCATGGTCAAGTATGTCCAACGCTTCGCGGTAATGGCGGACAGTAAGCAATATGTCCGCTTTCCGGATCAGGAGGGCAGCCGAATAGGGATATTGCTCAATGGCCATATCAGCGGCCTCCTGGGCTTTAGGCAATTCTTCTCTTTCCTCGAAATAAGAGATTATTTTCTCAAACGATTCTTCCTCAATAAAGGAAGAAGAGCGGCCATTCCTTAGGTTTTCATACTGACGGAGCAATTCCCGCATCTGCTCCCGGTCTTCCTGATAAGGGTTCTCTTTCATATTTCAGGTGGGGTTTTAGGGATGTATAAAAACGAGGCAAGTAGAGCGTGGCAAGCCTATTGGCTATTATTATCAACAAGTTATCTTAAAAAAAACAATCCCCGCACCATTTTGTTTCCCCAGATGTGCATAAGTGACAAAATATTTTTTTCGCAGAGCTGTAACAATTTCGTGTTTTAGCCGTTAAATAAGTACTAAAATTCTTGACGAACGGTTTGCAAAAAGTCCTTTTTTAGTGTTAAATTTGCGGTGAATTGAAAACTAACTCTTCCATATTAAAAGCTGCGAGCAGAAAATTGGGCCTGTCGTTATTACTGGCTGCCACTGCTGCTGTTGCATTTGCAACACTGGGAGATGGTAAGATCAATAAAGACAAACCCCGCAAATTGTTGCTTAACAACAAGGCTTCTTCTATCAAGCCGGGTTCCTTCTCCTTACAAACCGGTTACACTTTCCGTGGAAGCCAGGTGATCAACGAAGAAGAAACCAAATATATCAACCTGAACTCTACTGTGGTAACTTACCAGCAAGGCCACACCGTTTACACTCTTCCGGTCCGGAAAAAAGTAACCCTCAACCTGAACTCACAAAAGAACCAGGTTCCGAGCGCTACAGTTAACATCAATTTCTAATTCCCTTTCATTCCTACTAACCGCGCCCTCTTGCCGGAGTTTCCTTCTATCTCAATTCAACTCTGTTTCCCACTTCCTCCAATCAGACTCCATTCGCGTAATTCGCCCTCATTCGCATAATTCGTACTATAAGCCGGCCTTACTCTCCTCATACGTCATCACCCTATACCCCGATTTCGGTGTATCAAACTTAGCCGCAGGCACCAGGTTAAAATTGATGCTGGAAACCGTATAAGTCACTTTCTGCTTACCTAAATTAGCTTCGTATTGCATTGCCAGGCCCGGAAGCGCACGGTTCAGGTATTGGAAGTCTTTATTTACCGGCATCAGGTCCTTGGTAAAATAAACCGTAAAACTGCTGCCATCGGCCAGTTTACCGGTCGCTTTCTGACAGTTATAACCCGCAATGGTCTTAAACTCGTTCTCGTAGGCAAAATCCACCCCTTCATATTTCTTGTTCGACTCTTTCCAGTCGGCCGGGCTCAGGTTGATCATATATTTCTGCTCACCATATTCCTTTAAAATGGTCACATTACCGGTTTTACCATCAATAATGGTCGACTGAGTGCCCAGGGAACTGATCATCTCAGAACGGCTGGAATTGCCTTTAAGATATATAACGCTGACAGCCCCATCCAGCAGATCGGCTGCTTTAGGAGTAGTATTATTGGTATTAATGACGATATCATAGGTGATAGTCGCTTCTGTCAGCTTCCGTTGAGCCTGAACAGTTCCGGCTGAAAGCAGGGAAAAAAGCACTACAGCGATAAAGTAAATTCTTTTCATATTGATACCGTGTTAGTTGGTAGATAGACGCTCCAAAATAGCTAATAAGTTGCGACGGATAAAAGTTAAAATTAAAAAGCTGAAAGTCAAAGCCGCCAGGACTTTGTTTGATTTAGTTTGGAGATTTTCTCAATCGTTTAAAATCAATGCGTAAATATCCTTAGCTTTTAAACGCTCCAACGTTCAACTGAGCCGTTACGGAGATTTTGGCTTTAGTCTAAAAAAACACTGGCCGCTGAACGATGACTGTTAGCCGGAGGATTTTGTAACGCCTGCTTCCTGATCGGTTAACGGTCATTGGTCAACGGCCAATGATGAATTAAGCAACTAATAACTTATTTATTCCTGCCCTTCTGCTGCATTTCTTTCATCTTCTTCTGCTGTTCCTGCATTTGCTCCATCCGCTCCTGCCATTTCGATTTTGATTTAGGCTTTTTGCGGTTTTCTGCTATTTGAGCAAGGATCTTATTGTGATCAATGATATAGTTCTGTATCACAAACTGCAGTATCAGGGTAATAACGTTGGATACAGTATAGTACCATGTCAACGCTGAAGGCAGCCTGTTGAAGATGAACAGCAGGAATACCGGGAAGATATAAGGCATATACTTCAACACGGGATTGCTTTGGTCAGGCGACATGCTCATGCTGTAAAGCGAAATAAGCAAGCTGGTGATCACGGCTGTGATCGTAAACAAACTCAGGTGGTTACCCAGTAAAGGAATGTTCACGCCAAACTTGATAAAGTCATCAAAAGCGGAGAGATCTTTCGCCCAGAGAAAATCAGCTCCTCTAAGGTCTACGCTTGAGCTAAAGAAACTGTACAGGGAGAAGAAGATCGGGATCTGCAGCAAAGCAGGGATACATCCTCCGAGAGGATTTACACCGGCTTCACGGAAGAGTTTCATTTGCTCCATGCTCATAGCTTGTTGGTCTGCACCATGCTTCTCCTTCAACGCTGCAATTTCAGGGCGGAGTGCTTTCATTTTCGCACCGCTCAAATAGCTCTTATAGGAAAGTGGTGAGATCAGCAAACGGATGATCAGCGTCAGCAAGGCGATCACTAACCCATAGCTGCTCACAAAGCTTTTCAGGAAGTCCCAAACCGGTATGATCACATAACGGTTCAGCGGGCGAACAAATGCATAAGGGCCCTGACCCAGGTTTACCAATTTCTCCAGTTTCAGATCTGCTTTTTTCAGGATCTTGAAATCAGAAGGGCCATAGAAAATACTGAACCCTACTTTAGCATTGTCTCCTGCCGGCACAGCCAGTTGCATGTTGGACACTGCTTCCACTACCATTCTTTTATCATCAGGAGGAATATTCCAGTTCATTTTACCGCCGGTAAAATCTGATTTGGCGATCAGGAAAGTATTGAAGAAACGCTGGCGTACACCGATCCATTTTACTTTTTTATCAAAGTTCACATTGCTGGTGCGGCCGATGGTATGGTAGTCAAATTCCCCGTCTTCCATATAACCTACCTGCGTGTTCTGCTTTTCAAAGCTGATATCCGATTCCTGCTGGTCTGCGGCATAGCTCCAGGTAAGGTTCATGGTGTTCTGAGAAAGCAGGTGATTGGCGCCTTTCAGGTCCACATCAAAATCGATCATATACTGATCAGGCCTGATAGTAAACTGGTGGGTGATGGATGCTGCATTCGCACTGTCGGCTGATCCACGGGTAAAGGAATAGGTGGTGCTGCCATCCGCATTCTTCGCTGAATCTATTTTGGAGAAGTACAGATCTGAAGTCTCTGTGCTGCTGCTGCCGGTATTCACCCGGTAACTGATCTGGTCAAATGCAGTATTAGCCAGTTTTACATGGCCACTGTCCATATTCTTGAACTTTTTCAGTTCAACCCATTTAGGCTGGCCACCCTTGGTAGTAAAAGCTATTTTAAAGAGATTATTCTCTGCATAAACCACCTCTTCTTTTGAATTGGCCGTATCATTGAAAATACCGCTGGCCGTAATCCTTCTCATAGAATCGGCTCTTACTGAGTCCATTTTTTGGATCAGCGGATCAGGTTTGGGCTTATTGGCGTTGGCAATGGAATCCAATCTGGCTTTTTCCTGCCGGTAAGCGGACTGTTCTTTATTGGTATAAAAAAAGTAACCGAAAAAAAGCACCGCCAATATTACAAAGCCAATGACGGTATTACGATCAAACTTCATCAGGGGGTAAAATTTAAAGACGGCAAAGATAGGAGTTCTGCCCGAGTATGGAGCCAGTTTGGCACTGGAGTCGTTAGCCGGGATCCAGGAACCGGTCAATAGCAGGGAAATGGCGGTAAAATACGCTGAGAGTCAGAAAATCAGAGAAAAAATCGAGAGGATCACATGATCGCTTTTAAGGTTATCTACCGAAAATCCATAACACATATTTCTGTAGTATTTCTCCGCAATGATCAATAATACTTTTCTGTTGTCACCCCGGCCCTGGTTTCGTGAGATAACAAATATAATACACTAAGAGCCGGGGTCTCCTCAACGTTGAAGAGACCCCGGCTCTTATATACATTAAATTAGAATGAGTCCTGAATCAGGGCCGGGGTGACAATGGAAAAGGAACTACTGTTCCGTAGGAATTCGGTCAACGGCCAACGATCAATCGATCAGATCACTTCACTTTGCAGCAGTGGATTCTTGACATTTGCCTGCTTCTCAGCATATTCTTTCGCAGCCTTGATAAAATGAACAAAAATAGGCTGAGGATTTTCTACTGTACTCTTCAATTCAGGGTGATATTGTACACCAATAAAGAAAGGATGGCTGGGCAATTCCACGATCTCCACCAGCCCTGTACCAGGATTTTTGCCGCTCGCAACCATACCCGCTTTTTCAAAACGCTCGAGATAAGAATTGTTGAATTCCCAACGGTGGCGGTGACGCTCGCTTACGCTGGTCTTACCATAGATGGTATAGGCCAGTGTGCCTTCTTTGACATCGCAGGGGTAAGCGCCCAATCGCATTGTGCCTCCTTTGGCCGTGATCTCTTTTTGCTCTTCCATCAGATCTATTACAGGCTCTTTGGTTTGCGGGTCCATTTCTGTTGAATGGGCATCTTTCAGCCCCAGTATATTCCTGGCGTATTCGATCACAGCCATTTGCATACCAAGACAAATTCCGAAGAAAGGCAGATTTTTCTCTCTTGCATATTTAACGGCAATGATCTTTCCTTCCACACCGCGCATTCCAAAGCCCGGAGCTACAAGCAAGCCGTCCAATCCGCCCAGTTTCTCTTTCACGTTGGTTTCAGTGATGTATTCACTATGCACATTCACGATCTGCACTTCGCTTTCATTAATGGCGCCGGCATGTACAAACGCTTCCAGGATTGATTTGTAAGCATCCTGCAATTCGAGGTACTTACCGATCAGTCCGATAGTTACTTTGCTCTTGGGATATTTCAGTTTATCGAGGAATTCTTTCCATTTCACCAGTTCAGGTTCATGAGCAGGTGTGATATTGAATTTTTTCAAACAGATCACATCCAGCTTTTCCCGCATCATGATCAGGGGAACCTCATAAATAGTTGCGGCATCTGCCGCTTCTATCACAGCTTCCGGCTTCACATTACAGAAAAGGGCGATCTTCCGGCGAAGCTCAGGAGTAAGCGACCTTTCTGTTCTGCATACGATAATATCGGGATGTACGCCTTCCTGGCTCAGCATACGCACACTGTGCTGGGTCGGCTTGGTCTTTAATTCTTTTGCAGCTTTCAGGTAAGGGATCAGTGTGAGATGGATCACTACCGTATCTTCTTCCGGCAGTTCCCATTGCAACTGGCGCACAGCTTCTACAAACGGAAGGCTTTCGATATCGCCCACTGTGCCGCCTATTTCAGTGATCACCACATCATATTTATCACCCTGGCCAAGCACCATCATGCGGCGCTTGATCTCATCAGTAATATGCGGTACTACCTGTACCGTTTTTCCCAGGTAGGCTCCTTCCCTTTCTTTATTGATTACGGTCTGGTAAATGCGACCGGTGGTTACGTTATTGGCCTGAGAAGTAAAAATGTTCAGAAAGCGCTCATAGTGACCCAGGTCGAGGTCAGTTTCAGCACCGTCTTCGGTCACATAGCATTCTCCATGTTCATAGGGATTGAGTGTGCCCGGGTCCACATTGATATAAGGGTCGAATTTTTGAATAGTGACCCGCAAGCCCCTGGCCTGTAAAAGCTTAGCCAATGAAGCCGCTATAATACCCTTACCTAATGACGATGTAACACCTCCTGTAACAAAAATATATTTAGCCATAAATGGTCATTTTTTTCTACTTTTTTTACAAAAAAAGAGGCCAATAACAGCTTGCCTAAACATTACTGTTTATTTTACTATGAGAACCGATTTAAATAAAACTTATTGAAATTTGTCCCGCCCCATTTGACCATCGGAAAGAGATAATGCAAGAAAATTTCCGGGAGGTCATGCAAAGCTAAGCCAATTTTTTGGGGTCTGAAAATCTTACTTTTTTTTTGTGGAAAACTAGGATTTTACACTATCTAAGTTATTTTCTCATGCATATCCGAATAAATCTTATTAATTGTTTATTAATACTTTTTTACGCAACTGCCCCTTGTTATGGTCAGAAAAATATTGACCTGATCGACTATCAAAAAATAAAGACCCGGGTAATCGATTTAAATCAGCCTGAACAGAACGTTAATATACCGTTTAATGCTATTGTAGTTCATGATTGCAGGTATGACACTACTAATATTGGTTTCATAAAAACAACAGATAATACAATATTACGCTTGCGTTTGAAGGATGGTATTGAGAAAGCCATCACCGATTATTATGCTAAACTGATTATCCCTTCTACATATAATCCACAAAATCTGACCCTTCATTGCTATATCAAAAAATTACAACTTACAGACGCAATTCTGATAGACGACAGGCGGGTAAACGGAATATCCCGCGTACAAACTGAAGAAAAATCCGGAGTGCTTTTTAAAGCTGAGTTTTATGGTCAGCAAGATGATATATTTATTCCGTTTTATCGTTTTGATACTACTTTTTATGGCAATCCTACTGTCTGGACGGCTGGGCATACCTATCTCGAACAGGCAGTTGTTGCCAGTATTAAACGGATAAGTAACCTGAACTGGGAACAAGTCAGGCAAAATGGGAAACGCTTATCCCAATACGATGTTACCATTTATAATGAAAACCAATTTCAGATCCCTGCTTTGCAGGAAACACCAATCAAAGGAGTTTATCGTAGTTTTGAGGATTTTACCCAGAATAAGCCGCTAAACATCCCATTTGTTGTAAAAACAAAAAGAGGCACTACCAGTATACATCTGCAAAATCAGAAAGGCAAAGATTCTGTTTTTGTCGAAGCATGGGGTTATTGCGATGGTAGGGACAGGTATATTTTTTCAGACCGCCATTTTTTCAAACTACAGCGAAATGAAAATGGGTTCTTCATGTATGGAACTAACCGTCTAAAAAGCAAAATCATATCTGTACCTACTATAGGGCCTAATCTCATTTTTGGAGGGACTGATCTATACATTAATAATTTCCGAAAAGATATTATTAACTGGCAGGTATATCAATTGGATATGGAGAACGGCCATATCTATTAAATATCCTCAGATTGTATTACAAAATGCGGAGAATAGAGGCATGATCCCTACGAATCGCTTTTATTCGCGAAAAAGAAAATTTGCATCCATTATCTTTATCAAAAATAAACTATGGGCAAGCGTATCGCCATCATTGGCGGAGGGAATCTGGGTGTAGCCATTGCTGAAGGGTTGCTGAACAGCAGTTTCAGTAAAGCCAGCGAACTGATCGTTACCAAACGCAATATCTCCACATTAAAATCACTAAAAGAAAAAGGCGTCCAGGTAATGGATGATAATCCTGCTGCCGTCAGCAAAAGTGAGATCATTATCCTTGCAGTTAAACCCTTCCAGGTATCAGAAGTATTGAACTCAGTAAAAAAAGAACTGAACGGAAATAAAATACTGATCTCCGTTGTAACCGGCGTATTGATCAGCGATATGGAAGGATTGATCAAGAAAAAAATGGCTTATTTCAGAGCCATGCCCAATACCGCCATCGCCATCCAGGAAAGTATGACCTGCATCTGCAGCAAGGATGCCGACACTGCTACCATTAAATATGTAAATGAACTGTTCAGTACGCTTGGCAAAGTGGTCACCATTGATGAAAAGCTGATGGAAGCGGCAACTATTCTTGGCGCCTGCGGCACGGCTTATGCCATGCGTTATATCCGGGCCAATATCCAGGGAGGTATTGAAATAGGTTTCGATGCAACAACAGCTTCGCTTATTGCTGCCCAAACCGTTAAAGGCGCTGCCGAATTATTATTGCAAAAAGGTTCTCACCCCGAACAGGAAATTGATAAGGTAACCACTCCCAAGGGATGCACTATCGCCGGCCTGAATGAAATGGAACATCAGGGATTCAGTTCTTCACTGATAAGAGGGGTTGTGGCGAGTTATAAGAAGATTGCGAAGGATTGAGGGGTAAGCGGTGGCCGTTGATCGTTGACCAATGGCAAAGGAACTACTGTCCCGTAGAAATTCGGCCAACGGTCAACGCCTAAATAGAACTAAGCGCCGAGCCCGCATCTTCTTTCGCCAGGTAGTTTTCAATCGCTGTATCATATTGCTCTTTCCACCAATCGATCGTTCCCCAGAACTCACCATCCACTGCTACTTCCCCGCTGCTTACCACACCGATCTTTTCAAAAGGAACTTTCAGCGATGCTTCAAACTGTTTCACATTTTCCAGTGCCACGCTTACCGCTACACGGCTTTGCCCTTCACCAAAAAGGAATGCATCTTTTCTTATGCCACCTTTGCTTAACACGGAGAATCCAAGCCCGCGGTTGAAGCCGCTCTCACTGAGTGTTACAAACAATCCGCCTTCACTGATATCATGAACGGAACGCACCAGTTTTTTTGCAATCAAAGAAGCCAGTTGCTGCTGTAATGCATATTCCTCTTCCAGTTCAAAATGCGGGGCAGGTGAATATTTTACTTCCTGTATGCGATGCAGGTATTCAGATGAATTGATATCGTTGGTGATATTGCCGATCAGGTAAATGATATCGCCTTCTTCCTTGAAGTCGAGCGTCATTTTTTCACGGATATCTTCCAGCAACCCCACCATACCGATTGTAGGGGTTGGATTAACAGGACCATCAGGGTTCTGGTTATAGAAACTCACGTTACCTCCTGTAACCGGGGTATCGAAACGGCGGCAGGCGTCGCCCATTCCTTTAATAGCGTGCACAAATTGATAATACACTTCCGGATCATAAGGATTACCAAAGTTCAGGCAATTGGTAACGCCTAATGGCTGTCCTCCGCTGCAAACAATATTGCGGGCTGCTTCGCTCACTGCAATCATCGCGCCTTTATAAGGGTCGGCGAATACATAACGGCTATTGCAGTCGGTTGTAACAGCAAGCCCTTTTGTTGTTCCTTTCACTGCTACTACTGCTGCGTCGGTAGGCGTGTTGGTAGAAGTATTAACAGTGCCCACCATGCTATCGTATTGCGTGTATATCCAGCGTTTGGAAGCGATGGAAGGCAGAGTGATGATCTTTTCCGCTACTGCTCTCAGATCTTCCGGCACCCGAACACTGTCTGCCCTGAACTTTTTTATTTCATTCAAATATTTTGGTTCACGGTATTCCCTGTCATATTGCGGAGCACCACCACCGAGCACGAGTTCCTCAGCAGGCAGGGATGCTTCCAGTTCTCCATTCATATAAAACTCCAGGATGCCATCTTCTGTTACTTCACCGATCACTGAGCAGGGCAGGTCCCATTTTTCAAACACTTTTTGTACTTCCTGTTCCTTTCCTTTCTGCGCCACCAGCAGCATTCTCTCCTGGCTTTCGCTCAGCAGCAGTTCCCATGTTTTCATCTGGCTCTGGCGTGTCGGCACTTTATCCAGGTCAATCCTCATTCCCACTCCGCCTTTGGCACTCATTTCAGCAGTGGAGCAGATGATACCTGCAGCTCCCATGTCCTGCATGCCTACAACAGCACCAGTCTGGATCACTTCCAGGCAGGCTTCCAGCAATTTCTTTTCCTGGAATGGATCACCTACCTGCACGGCAGGCAGGTCCTGTGCGCTTTCCGCAGTAATATCTGCTGAAGCAAAAGATGCTCCGCCGATCCCATCTTTACCGGTTGCGCTGCCAACAAACATCACCGGGTTCCCTTTACCAAGAGCGGTAGCAGAAACTGTTTCTCCTGCTTTTACGATACCAACGCTCATGGCATTTACAAGAGGATTGGTATGATAGCATTCATCAAAATATATTTCACCGCCAACCGTAGGCACGCCAAAGCAGTTGCCATAATGGCCAATGCCATGCACTACACCGGATAAAAGGTGTTGTGTTTTATCTTCTTCAAGATTGCCAAAACGTAATGAATTAAGCGAAGCGATAGGACGGGCGCCCATGGTAAAAATATCCCGGTGAATTCCTCCCACCCCGGTAGCTGCGCCCTGGAATGGTTCAATCGCAGAAGGGTGGTTATGCGATTCGATCTTGAACACCACGCCAAGACCATCGCCGATATCCATGAGCCCGGCATTTTCCTCCCCTGCTTTTACCAACATTCTTCCGCCTTCACGGGGAAGGGTTTTAAGCCATTTAATGGAATTCTTATAACTGCAGTGTTCGCTCCACATGCCACTGAAAGCGCAGAGCTCATTGAAGTTAGGGGTGCGACCCAATTTTTTTTTGATCAGTTCAAACTCTTCTTCTGTAAGCCTGAGTTGCTGTGCCGTCTTTGCTGTTATTTCCATGTAAAGGGGTTGATTGGAGAAGCCGCAAAATTAAGGAAAGAGTGGTAGTAAATGTCTATTTTGTGCAACAAAACAACTGCTGTTGGAGTACCTTCTCTTTGTTGTCTATCTCGTCATATTTGCCTGGCTGGTTACCCGGACCCGTTTTTTTGATCGTGCCGGCCTGAATAAGGACCAATTGATCATTCTTTTCCTGGTGAAAGTGATTGCAGGCATCTTTTACGGCTGGATCGGTATTTATTATGGCAGTTATGCAAAAATGGTAGATACCTGGTCGTATCATTATCAATCCATTGAAGAGCTGAAATTGCTGACCACCAATCCTCACGAATATTTCAGCAGCCTTCTTCCTGCAGCCCGGTCGGGTGAAGGTTTGGGCGAATTCTTTGGTTCCTCCAACTCCTACTGGAATGATCTGAAATCAATGATCTTCATCAAGGTATTGTCCATCTTCGATATTTTCAGCATGGGGAACTATTACGTGAATGTGATCTTTTACTCTTACATCACTTTATTTGGCCCCATTGCATTGTACAGGGTAATGAAAGAAGTGTTCCCGCAGGAAAAGATCATCGTCCTTATCGCTATATTTTTTGTGCCTTCTTTCTTATACTGGGCATCCGGCGTTCATAAAGAAGGACTACTCTTTCTTGGCCTTTGCCTCATTATGTATCATGTATACTTTGCTTTGCAGGAAAAAAAATGGCCATTGAAAAGATGGCTGGGCATTTTACTGGGAATATTCTTATTCCTGCTGTTGCGGAATTTCCTGCTCGTGCTGATCGCCCCTGCAATCATTGCCTGGTTGCTGGCCAGCCGCTGGCCCCGTCATCAACTGGCTTGCTTCGGTGTAGTATACAGCATAGCAGGCATTTTGTTTTTTTGCCTGCGATATATTTTCCCAAAATTGGATTTTCCGCAAGCAGTAGTTGATAAGCAACAGGCTTTCCTGACACTTGCCGGCAATAGCAGCATCCCTATCAGTGAACTAAAGCCCGATGTATTCAGCTTCCTGATCAATGCGCCGCAAGCCATTACACTCTCTACTTTCCGCCCCTACCCGAGCGATATTCATCATTTATTTTCTATGGCAGCAGCAGTAGAGGTATTATTACTGATATTGCTGTTCCTTGGCTTTCTTATTTGGCACAAAAAGGGTGTCATAAAAGACCCGAAGCTGGTCTATTTCTGCATTTTCTTTGCCTTGTCTCTTTTATTAACTATTGGATTCAGTGTGAACAACCTGGGAGCTATTGTTCGATACAGAAGCATTGCTTTGCCATTAGTGGTACCGATCATAGCAGCCGGAATTGACTGGAAAAGGCTACCCATACCCTCATTTTATAATATTACAAAAATAAATAATCCAAATAAATATTGATTAAAACGTAAAATTGAGGGCGTATACACCATATTTTTTTAGATTTTTCCACATTTTCAGCCCAAAAACTCAGATTAGCCAAAAAAAATTGGTATAAATCTTCTAATTTCTTTGCTTTGCTTAAAACTAGAAAATTTATGTCCCTTCGTTTTAATGCAATCTCCAAGCTGAACGCTTCCCCGGCAACTGAGGTAGAGGGCTCTAAAAAAATCACTGCCATTTTTGGCAGTAACGTATTTACCCTGAAAACTGCCCGTGAATTTTTAAGTGATGAAGCTTATAAAAGCCTGATCGGCTCTATTAAAGCCAGCCAGAAAATTGACCGGGCTGTAGCCAATCAAATCGCCACCGGTATCCGTGCCTGGGCTGAAAGTAAAGGTGTTACTCATTTTACACACTGGTTTCAGCCGCTTACCGGTACTACTGCTGAAAAACATGATTCTTTCTTTACGCTTAAAAGCGACGGCACTCCCATCGAGCAATTTGAAGGAGATTCTTTAATACAACAGGAACCTGATGCTTCTTCTTTCCCCAGTGGTGGCTTGCGCGCTACTTTCGAAGCACGCGGTTACACAGCCTGGGACCCCTCTTCTCCTGCATTCATTATGGAGATCGGAGAAGGCAAAACTCTTTGCATTCCTACTGCATTCGTTTCTTATACCGGCGAATCGCTTGACTATAAAGCCCCCTTGCTGAAAGCTGTTGAGTCGCTGAACAAAGCGGCTGTTGACGTTTGTAATTATTTCGATAAAAATGTTTCCAAAGTATCTGCCACACTCGGATGGGAGCAGGAATATTTCATTATCGATGAAGCAATGTTCAATGCACGCCCTGACCTGGTAATGTGCGGACGCACTGTTTTCGGACACAACTCTGCCAAGAACCAGCAACTGGAAGACCATTACTTTGGTTCCATTCCTGAAAGAGTGTATGCGTTCATGAGGGATTACGAAAACGAATGTTATAAACTCGGTATTCCTCTGCGCACCCGTCATAATGAAGTGGCTCCCGCACAATTTGAGTGCGCTCCCATATTTGAAGAGATCAACCTTGCTGTTGACCACAATACATTGCTGATGGATATTATGTCGAGAGTAGCTCTCCGTCATAAACTCCGCGTGCTGTTTCATGAAAAACCATTTGCCGGTATCAATGGAAGCGGTAAACACAACAACTGGAGCATGGCCACCGATACCGGTGTAAACCTGCTGGCTCCCGGCAAAACGCCCAAGACCAACCTGATGTTCCTGACATTTTTCGTAAACACCATCAAAGCGGTGCACGATTATGCAGACCTGATGAGAGCGTCTATCGCTTCAGCTCCCAACGATCACCGCCTGGGTGCCAACGAAGCTCCACCTGCTATCATTTCCGTATTCATTGGTCAATACCTCACTAAAGTGTTGCAGGATGTTAAGGAAAGAGTAGGAGATAAATTTGACGAGCAGGACGAAAGCATGCTGAAGATCGATATTCACAAAAGCATTCCTGAACTGCTGATGGATAATACCGACCGCAACAGGACTTCTCCATTTGCATTTACCGGTAATAAATTCGAGTTCCGCGCTGTAGGTTCTTCTGCCAACTGTGCCAACCCCATGACTGTTCTCAATACCGTAATGGCTGAAACACTGAAGAAATTCAAGAAAGACGTAGATGCCCTTATTGAAAAAGGAGAAAAGAAAGAGATCGCTATCATGCATGTGATCCGCGAATATATCGTTGCCAGCGAAAAAGTATTGTTTGAAGGCGATGGCTATAGCGAATCATGGGAAAAAGAAGCAGAGAAAAGAGGTCTGCCCAATGTTAAAACCACTCCGCTTGCATTGGATGCAATGGTTACAGAAAAAGCCAAGCACCTGTTTGAAAGCAATAATATCTATTCGCATTCAGAACTGGAAGCACGCCACGAGATCGAACTGGAAAAATATATCAAGAAAGTACAGATCGAAGGACGCATTATGGGCGAACTGGCCACCAGCCATGTTCTTCCCCCTGCTATCCGCTATCAGAACCTGCTGGCTAAAAATATCAATGGCCTGAAAGCAGTAGGTTTGCCTGAATCAGCTTACAGCAACCAGAAACAAATACTGGACAAGATCTCCGAGCATATCAACAAAGCCAGCGACCTGGTTGAAAAAATGATTGAAGCAAGAAAGATCTGCAATGCAATACAAGACACCCGCACGAAAGCTATCGCTTACCAAAGCCAGGTAAAAGATACTTTCTTTGATCAGATACGCTATCATGTAGACAAACTCGAACTGCTGGTAGATGATAAGGAATGGTATTTGCCGAAGTATAGGGAAATGCTGTTCCTGAGATAAGTTTTAGCACACACGAGAGAACACGAGCCTTCTGGATTTTTTCCGGGAGGCTTTTTCTTTAGTGGGGAATTCTTGCCGCCTTACCGGTAAGGCGGCAAGACGGGAAGGGATTCTGGTTAATTGAAATTTGCCTTCATTACCCGTAATACGTTCCCTCCTAATATTCTTTTTATTGATTTTTTGGAATAACCGCGGCGGACCAGTTCAGCAGTGATCTTGGGATAGGTGGTCACATCATCCAGGCCTACCGGTAATGAGCTTACTCCATCAAAGTCGGAGCCGAGGCCTACATAGCTATCGCCAACCAGCTTTACGATATAGTCGATATGATCTACAACGTCAGCTATGGAAGGGCGCAGTTTTTCCATTTCAGTTCGATAATATTCCCGCCATTGCCTGCGCATCTGTGCTGAATCTTTTGTTATTGCAAACAATGAGTCCTGGATGCGCTTGCGTTCATTTCCATCAATTTGTTCCTGGCGTTGAGCATAGGCTTTACTGATAAAACCTGAATAGAAATTAATGCAGATCACTCCCCTGTTCTTTGCCACGGCTTTTATCTGGTCGTCTTTCAGATTGCGGAATACGGGGCAAAGCGCCCAGACTGAACTGTGTGAAGCCAGTACAGGTTTGGTAGTAGTGGCGATAGCGTCATAAAATGTTTGTTCGCCTACATGAGAAACATCGACCATTACTCCAAGTTCATTCAGTTTTCTTACTACCTGTTTACCAAATTCGGTCAATCCTTTTTGCTTGAGATCACCCGGATGTTCTGTTTCATCCATGGCGCTGCTGGCCCAGGAAGTGCTGTTGTTCCAGGTTAGTGTGAGATACCGCATGCCACGGAGATATAGTGCGTTCAGGTTAGCCAGATCATTTTCGATCATGTGCCCACCTTCCACACCCATAAGACAGGCAAGTTTGTTTTTCTTTACCGCTCTCTTTACGCTTCTGTAGGAAGTGATCTCCGCCATGCGATTGTAATTCCGGAGTATCAGCCGCTTCAGGGAATCTATTTCTTCATTGGCATCAAGGTAGAAAGATTTGCCACGGGGCTTTTCACCGGTCCAGATGGAGAAGAACTGAACATCCAATCCACCTTCTTTCCAGCGGTCGAGATCGCTTTGACCTTGCGTTTGCCGATGTGAAATATCAATGCCTTTGAGTGTAAGGGAACTGAGCACGTCGTTGTGGGTATCAACAACAATAGCTTTCCGATGAATGGTTTTCGCTGATTGAGCTGCGGAAATAAAAGATACAAACAGGAGTAGTGGGACCAACGCTTTTTTCATTGGCAGTTTAGTTTACTCTCCTAAAGATCGGGAAGAAAATGAAAAATGCCTATAAGAGTTTTTTTCTTTGTGTTCTTTGTCGTCTTTGTGGGATATTATTCCCACAAAGAGACATTAAACCAAAAGCTGTGGGCAAAAAAAATCCCGGCTTTTGCCGGGACTGAATTTTATTTGAGGTGAAATGACTCCAGGAATTTGGTATTAAAATCACCGCTTCTGAACCTTTCATCCTGCATCAGTTGAAGATGGAAAGGAATGGTTGTTTTCACTCCTTCGATCACGTATTCGCTGAGTGCGCGGTACATGGTATCGATTGCTTCATTGCGGGTGCGTGCCACCGTGATCAGTTTGCCGATCATGGAATCATAGTACGGCGGGATCACATAGCCTGCATACACATGGCTGTCAACCCTCACTCCATGGCCACCTGGCTGATGCAGCGTGGTGATACGGCCGGGTGAAGGGCGGAAATCATTATAGGGATCTTCTGCATTGATACGGCATTCGATGGAATACATCTGGGGAATATAGTCTTCTCCGGAAATGCGTTCGCCCATGGCAATTTTGATCTGTTCCTTGATCAGGTCGAAGTTGATCACTTCTTCTGTTACGCAATGCTCTACCTGGATACGGGTATTCATTTCCATGAAATAGAAATTCCGGTGTTTATCAACCAGGAACTCTATCGTGCCCACGCTTTCATAATTGATAGCGCCGGCAGCTTTCTTGGCTGCTTCTCCCATCCTGGCGCGAAGTTCATCTGTCATAAATGGAGAAGGTGATTCTTCTACCAGTTTCTGGTGCCTGCGCTGGATAGAACAGTCCCTTTCACTGAGATGGCATACATTGCCGTATTGGTCTCCGGCTACCTGTATTTCAATGTGGCGGGGTTCCTCCACAAATTTTTCCATGTAGATACCGTCATTCTTGAAAGCAGCTGCTGCTTCAGCTTTGGCTGTATCGTATGCTTTTTCCATATCACTCTCCTGCCATACAATGCGCATGCCTTTACCACCACCACCGGCAGTAGCTTTGAGAATAACAGGATAGCCCATATTACGGGCAAGACCTTTGGCCTCATCAAGGCTCTGCAATAAACCTTCACCACCGGGCACCACAGGCACACCGGCTTTGATCATGGTTTCTTTTGCAGTGATCTTATCCCCCATTCCATTGATCATCTCAGCTGTTGGGCCGATGAATTTGATACCATGGTCGTTACAGATCCGGGCAAACTTGGCATTCTCAGCCAGGAAGCCGTAACCGGGATGCACAGCGTCGGCATTAGTGATCTCCACTGCTGCCATAATATGTGCAATATTGAGATAGGAATCGCTGCTTTGAGGTTTGCCGATACAAACGGCTTCATCTGCAAATTTCACATGCAGGCTATCGCGATCGGCTGTAGAATAAACAGCTACCGTTTTAATGCCCATTTCTCGGCAGGTCCTGATTACACGGAGTGCAATCTCACCACGGTTTGCGATCAGTATTTTTTTAAACACGAATAGTCAATTAAGATTAAAAAATCACAACCCCACATCGTTTAAGGTTTGAGGGCTTAAAAGTTTAATGGACCAGCCTTAAACTTTTAAACTATTAAACACTTTAAACCTTGGTCATTATGGTTCTACAAGGAACAAAGGTTGATCGTATTCCACCGGTGAAGCATCTTCTACCAATACTTTTACGATCTTACCACTGATCTCGCTTTCGATCTCATTGAAAAGCTTCATGGCTTCGATGATGCAAACCACTTTACCCGGAGCTACTTCATCGCCCACTTCAACGAAGTTGGGTTTGTCGGGCGACGACTTGCGATAGAAAGTACCGATCATCGGGCTCTTGATAGTAATAAGGTTGGAAGGAGTGGCCGCTTCAGGAGCTTTTGCTTTTTCAGCAGGCTGGGCTACCGGCTGGCCAGCAACAGGCGGTGGAGGAGCAGAATAAACCGGGGCAGCGGAAACAGCCTGGACAACCTGTGTCACCTGCTCTTCTTTTTGCTTGATGGTAATCCGGAAGTCCTTTTGCTCGATCGTCAGCTCTCCGATATTTGATTTGTTGATCATCTTGACCAACTCCTGGATCTGTTTAAAGTCCATGTTTTTCAATTTAACAGGTATTTTATTTTTCTAAACAGATCATAGCATTTACCCTTTAATAGTGAAAATGTTATGATCCACGACTTTGTTAATATTTACTTAATCAAAAGGACGGCTAAGATAGGGAAATCAATTTCAGCAAATCAAGTATTTTTTCCCGTTTTCAGCCCAAAATCAGGTAAAATCTATGAAAAAAGGCCTGAAATCGAGTAATTCCAGGCCTTTTTTATAAAGTTCCTTTTATTCTTTCACCCTTTCCACGTACTCACCGGTCTTGGTATTGACGCGGATCAGTTCGCCTTCATTTACAAAGAGAGGCACACTTACTGTAGCGCCGGTCTCAACAGTGGCAGGCTTCAGCGTACGGGTGGCTGTGTCGCCTCTAAGGCCTGGTTCTGTGTAAGTTACCAGCATTACGATCTTATCGGGCAGCTCCACGCTCATGGGCTGTTCTGTTTCTGTATTGATCAATACAGAAACTTCCTGGCCATCCTTTAAGAACTGAGGGGCATCAACGAGGTTTTCCTGGAGAGCGATCTGTTCGAAAGTTTCGTTGTCCATGAAATTATACCCTGTATCATCTTTGTAAAGAAACTGGTAAGCCCTTTTCTCTACGCGCACAGGATAGATGTTATCGCCTGAGTTCCAGGTTTTTTCAATAGAGCGGTTATTATCCACCCCTTTCAGTTTTGCCCACACTTTAGCCGCCGCACGGGCCGTTTTGTTTTCACCAAATTCAACAACGGAGTAAAGACTGCCATCCAACTTGATGATCATACCACGGCTGATATCTGAAGTATTTGCCATAAAAAATCTTTTTTGAGGCGGCAAAGATAGGGGTTGGCCTCCGTAAACCAAAGAGGGAGCCGGCTGGAAAGATATATTCAATTTTGGCCAGGACAGTGGCTGCAAAAGAAAGTATTAATTGGGTTGAGTATTTCAGCAACCCGTATCAGAAGATAAAGACATGAATGGCATAAACTGATAAGTGAAATTACGTACGGCAGCAGGTTTTGCTTTTGGCGCTGGCTCCTGTTCGAGAAATTTTCCATACTTCTTTTCAAATGCTGCTTTCTGTGCAGGATCGTTCAGATCATAGGTCTCCTTTTTATCTTTCTTATCGATCAGGATAACCTGGTTATTGCTAATGGTCATGCTCTTTACACCAGCCGGCATCTGAATAACAGGTGGTGTTGGCGGCACAGGAGGAGTTGCAGGTGCAGCTTCCGTCATGGCAGGTGCCGGGGGCACAGGTATTTCCGCTGAAGGAGCAACAGGAGGCGCAGCCGGGACCCCGGCAGGAGCAATGACAGGAACCGGTGGAACAGGCGGAGGTGGAGGAGGCAATTCACCATAAAGTTCTTCATAATGCTCCGGGTCCTTATTCCAATCTGTCATTAATATCTTCTTTACTACTTTATTGTCTTTATCTTTTATTATGATCGTGCAATTCCCGTTATTATCATGCACATTTACCTGATAACCTTTTTCATTTACAGGTATCGTATCAAGGGGATCGCTAATCTGCATAATAGAAATGGCTTCAGCATTCTCCGGGGCAGAAACCGTTGAGGGTGCAGGTAAGGCAGAAGCTTGTGCCCGGCTGGCTTCTGGCAAACGGGCATCCTGGGTAATGTTCTTTTGACGGAAAGCAAGCAGCAGTGCAGCAACTGCAGGTAATAACAACAGCAGGCGAAATAACTGCCGCTTCGAGGTTTGAATTTTGTTCATCATGGCTATACGTTTTTTTAATGAAGAAAAATTAAACTGATTGGCTATACTAAAATGATTGTTACCGATAACTTTTAACAGCATATACTGGTATTGCTTTTTATCCAGGCCGCTCCTGATCACCTGGTGGTCGGCAATGAATTCCAGGTTCTGCCGTATGCTTTTGCGCAGCAGCCAAACAAATGGATTGTACCAGTTGATCATGCATAACAGTTCGGCCCAAATAATATCTATGCTGTGCTTTTGCCGTACATGCACAAATTCATGCCGGATGATCTCACGCAGTTCTTCCTCATTATGCAGGGTATGATTGATAAAAATGGCATTGCCAAAAGAAAAAGGGATAATGTTTTTATCCACCTGGTAAACGCTCAATGATCCCCCGGACAAAAGAGTTGCCTGCCGGCGAATACGCAGAAACGAAATATAACGGATAATAAAAACAGAAAGAAATACGATGGTTCCGGTTAATAACAATAAAGCCAGCACGGTCCAATAGTTCCAGGGCGTATCAGTGGCCGGTTCTCCTATTTTATGTACGGATGCTGTTGATATCTGCCAGGCAGGAATAATATTGGCAATCCTGCCTGTTTGCCAGTTATTGTTTTCAAGCGCAGGAGTGATATTGATCAATGGAAGAAAGAAACATAAAGCAGTGTATACAAGCAGATAAACCCTGTTGCAATTATAAAAGGTCAGCCTGCGGAGCAGGAATTGGTAAAAAAGATAGACGATCCCCAAACTAAGGGAAAACTTCAGCAGGTATTGAAACATAACAGGCATGGGAAGAATTTATTTGTTTCCTTTTTCAATCATCTCGATGATCTCTTTCAGTTCACGGGCTGATAATTTTTTCTGCTCCACAAAAAAATTCACCAGCTCTTTATAAGAGTTATCAAAGTATTCTTTCACCACGTTTCCCATAAATTTCTTTTTGTATTCCTCTTCTGAAATAATGGCCTTATACAAATAAGTGTTGCCCAAAAGGCGGCTGCCGAGATAACCTTTCTTTTCCAGGTTCTTTATCGTGGAAGCCACGGTTGTATAAGGCAATGAGGTATCCATTTGCTCCATGAAGGATTTGATATTCCCTTCGCCGGCTTTCCAGATAGCCAGCATGGCCTCTTCTTCCTGGTAAGTTAATTTCTCCATGTCTACGAAATTTTCGTAAATTTTACGAATTATTCGTAGATAACCAAATTTTCTTTCCCTGAAAATGTTAAAATTGCCTGCACCCCTCTAAAATCTGCTCTTATTTTACTCATTATTCTTTGTGCTCTTTGTTGTCTTGGTGGGAGGCAACTTCCCACCAAGACAACAAAGAGCACAAAGGGAATAGTGGGGATATTGTTATCCCGGTGGGCATAAAATTCGTTTCTTTGAATAAAATCACGGGAGATGAAAACAGTAAAACGTATCCGCATCAGCACACTCGTAATGGTCCTCGGTCTCTTGGTAAGTTTTAACGGAATGGCCCAGCAGGACGCTTCAGCAATTCCTTCCTATAAGAAATTCCCGAACGTGCCGCCTTTTAAGCTATTACTGACAGATAGTGTCACGACTCTCACCAAAGAAAACCTGAGCAAGAAAAAACCAACGATGATCATGCTGTTCAGCCCCGATTGTGATCATTGCAAGCATGAAACAGAAGAACTGATCAAGCGTATTGATGACTTCAATAATGTACAGATCATCATGGCCACTCCTATGGCCTTCGACAAGATGAAGGAGTATTATAATCATTACGGCCTTAGCAAATACAAGAATATTAAGATGGGCAAGGATTCCAACTTCATGCTGCCCGTTTTTTTCAATATCCGCTCCTTCCCTTTCCTGGCATTTTATAATAAAAAACAGGAGCTTATCTCGGTTTTTGAAGGGTCGATGCCAATGGACAAAGTACTGGAAGAGCTAAAGAAATAACTTTGTTTTGACCTCCCAAACGGGAAACTTTCTTTTACCTTTGCCCCCGCCAAGTCCCGCTTCCCCGCGGGTGGCAGAACTAATTTCCTCATTCTCTAAAAACTTCATTCATGAAAGTAACTGTTGTAGGTGCAGGAGCAGTAGGAGCCACTTGTGCCGATAATATTGCCCGGAAAGAATTAGCGACTGAACTTGTTTTGCTCGACATCAAAGAAGGGATTGCCGAAGGAAAAGCACAGGATATGATGCAGACTGCGGCCCTGCTGGGATTTGATACAAAGATCACCGGATCTACCAACGATTATAGCAAAACAGCCGGCAGCGATGTGGTAGTGATCACTTCCGGTTTGCCCCGTAAACCCGGTATGACGCGTGAAGAACTGATCGGTGTGAATGCCGGTATCGTAAAAGGCGTAACAGAAAACATTCTGAAACATTCTCCCAATGCCATCATTATTGTGATCAGCAATCCGATGGATACCATGACCTACCTGGCACTGCAATCTACCGGCCTTCCCAAAAACCGCATCATTGGTATGGGTGGCACGCTCGACAGCAGCCGCTTTAAATATCAGCTGAGCCAGCACCTGGGATGCAGCCCTGCTGATCTTAATGCTGTAGTAGTGGGTGGTCATGGCGATACCACCATGATCCCGCTGATCCGCCTGGCAACCTGGAATTCAGTTCCGGTTACACAGTTCCTGAGTGAAGAACAGCAAAAACAAATCGTTGCCGATACAATGGTTGGCGGTGCCACACTGACCAAACTGATCGGCACTTCTGCCTGGTATGCACCTGGCGCAGCCGGAGCAGCCCTGGTTGAAGCTATTGTACGCGATGAGAAAAAACTGTTTACCTGCTGCGTTGCCCTCGATGGCGAATACGGACAAAAAGATATCTGCCTGGGCGTACCGGTTACTATTGGTAAAAACGGCTGGGAAAAGATCATCGACTTCAAGCTGAATGCAGCAGAGCAAGCTGAATTTGATAAGAGCGCTGCAGCAGTAAGAAGCATGAACGATGTACTGAAAACGCTGTAAGTGTCGTTGGCCGGGTGCTGCTTCCCGCTGTCACCCCGGCCCTGGTTCAGGACACATACAAGTTTAAAGAATATAAGAGCCGGTGTCTCCTCAACGTTGAGGAGACACCGGCTCTTAATGTACTATACCTGCTATTCTCCGGAACCAGGGCCGGGGTGACAACACAGGTAGAAGATGATTTTTATTTCGTTATATCATCATTCGAAACCCCTCTCCTTCTCGATACATTCTCTGTCAGTTTTCCAAAATTCCAGCGCAGGCTGAATGTAATAGCACGCTGTATATTCCATCTTAAATTACTACGGATAAAATTTTCATCCCGGTAATTGCTCCTCCAGTTATAGTATTTACTGAACAGGTTATTGGCTACGATCCCTGCCGTAACTTTTTCCTTGAAAAGCTTGTAATTAGTGCCGATGGAGTGAGTAAAATTCCTCCCGGCCTGTCCCTGCAATTGAGGATCGGAGATCCAGTAATATGCAGAAACATAACCGGTCCATTTCTTTGTAACCTGGTAGGTAAGATTAGTACTATTAAACCCACCTATTCCATCATTCCGCTGATCAGGCCGGAAACGGTTTTTCAAAAAAGTATAACGCAGTCCTGAATTCACACTAAAACTCAGTTTTTTACTGAATTTAGTGGATACGTTCAGGTTCAATCCTGTTACACGGGAAATGCCTGCATTGTCGACTACAGATGCTGCTACGCCTGTGGCCTCATTAAACTCTGTATATGTCACAATTTGGCGGTTACTAAAGCTCTGGGAAAACCGGATATTGATATTCGTATTGCCTTTAAACACCGAATATCCTGCTTCAACAATGTGAATGATATCAGGACCGAGTTTGGGGTTGCCATAACTGATATTGAATGAATCTACATTAGACACAAAGGGATTCAGGTCCCAGATATACGGGCGCCGCAGCCGTTTGGTATAGGATAACGATACAGTATGTATTTTGCTGAACTTGTGTGAGAGATAGATATTAGGCATGAATGTGCCATAATCCTGCAATACCCTTGTAGTTGTTTTGCTGAAATCTCCCACAATATGTGTTTGCTCAAAACGGCTGCCCAGCTTAAAACTGATGTTCTTCCATTTGAAGGAATAGGTAGCGAAAACACTGTATACATTTTGGCGATACTTAAAGTTGTTGGTATTGCCAATGTCTTCAGCATACTCCTGGTCTTTATCATACTTGATCTGGCTGAGATAATCTGAAGAAGCGTGGCGGAAGATCGATTTAAGCCCGGCTTCCATTTTACTGCCGTTCTTGAACGGCTGTGTGAAATCAGCATTCAAAGTGATTTGCTTATTGGGAGCCTGGTTGTCATTAACAGTAAAGCGGTCGCCATTTCGTGTATTCTGCTCGCTGAAGAAATAATTGTTGTCCCTCGCATCATCGTAATAAACTTTCAAAGAAAATTCCTTTCCTTCCCTTTTTTTAAATTTTCTGACATAGTCCAGACCGAGATAATAAGCCGGGTAATCGTACCGGGTACTACTTGACAGGTAACTTGTTTCCGTGCCTGCGTTGCCTGGAAGTACCATATCATAACGGGTATCTGTAGTGGAATTTCCATTACCGCCACTCAGTCCTGCATACAGGCTTAATACATTAAGACTGTCCATATCCCAGGCTAGTTCCATATTACCGTAGTTATAAAAATACTTTCCCTTATTGACGCCATTGGAAATACGCTTGTGGAAAGCAACGGGGTTCAATGATTCTGTTTCGCTTGACAGGTTACTGACCGGAGGCCGCCCGTTGTAAGCCCCATAATAAGCAGACAAACCAAACTTTCCATACTTGAAGTTCAGGCTGGCGCTTCCACTGTAGGTACGAAGGGTATTATAACTGATACCGGCATTGCCATTATAACCCACTATTTTTTTCTGAGTAATGATATTGATAATCCCGCCTACTCCTTCACCATCATATTTGGAAGAAGGAGTGGTGCTCACTTCTATTTTTTTGATCAGGCTCGCAGGAAAAGAACGGATAGCATCTTTCAGGTTCTTTGTAAACATGGCTGTTTCTTTCCCATTCAACAATACCTTAAAATTTGTTTGGCCATTCAGTTGAACATTGCCTTCTCCATCCACTGAAACAAATGGCGTTTTTCTTAGTACATCAGCAGCTGTTAACCCTTCCACAGAAGGATCTGCCTCTGCGTTGAAGATCATCTTCTCATCTTCCTGCTCCAGTAATGGCTTGCGCACAGCAGCCGTTACCACTACTGCACCCAGTTGACGGGCATCAGGGGAAAGGACGATCGGTTCAAGTTCAACCAGTAACTTTCCGGTATCGATCTTTACCGGGTATTCTTTTTCATGAAAACCAGTGTAAGTAATTATCACAACATAATGCCCGGTATCAACTTCTGTGAACTCAAATTTCCCTTTGCCGTTGGAAAATATATTTTGCAAAGGCTTTTGTGTATTGATAGCTTTATACAGGCCAACTGTTGCCCAGGCTACGGGCTTGCCATTGGCACTGTCTTGCAGCAATCCGGTGATCTTTGTTTTTTGTTGTGCTTTAGTGTCGTAAGCACCTGCCAGTAACCCGATAACAGTTACCAGCTTCAGAATATATTGATAAAGGTTGCCCATGCTGTGTGGTTGTGGAGTGATCAGGCAGGGCAATAAAGCCCCCTTCCCTGAAAGGGTCTGTTATTGCAGCCTTAAAAAAGGGATTAAGCTCTATTTGAAATCAACAGAGCATTGATTGCAGGTGATGTCAAACCTGGTATGCTTCCCGGTGGTATCGCCGTTGGATGCTTTGAACTGGGACGGAGCCCTTTCTCCCAAAAAAGATGCATTGGAATTCGGAGAATCTTTTTTTATCAGTTCAAACAGGTATCGTTGCCTTTCAGCCGGCGTCATACCATCAACTTCCTTTGGCAGTGGATGGATTTCCATTTGCGATTTCCGGGTAGTCGCTGGTTTTCCTGCAGTTTTCTGTTCCTCTTTTGTCGCAATAGGATCGAGGACCGCCACCTTTTCAAAAGGAGTGAACACAGTAGATTTTTCTCCTTTGAAAAGAACGGCATAGTTCGTGATATTTTTTACAGGCAACCGCAGGTCAGCATACTGGTCAACAATTTTGATCTTCTCTGTAAGCGGAGAAATACTCCGGATCCTGATATCAGCATTCAGGCCTTCAACATCCAGTTCGTTGAGAAGTTTTCCGATACGAAGATCGCCATACAATTTCCGCCCGGATACTTTAAAGATCTGGTCCACAGCTATGCGATCATTCTGGCTGCGCAGGTACAACGACATACCGCTTTCATAATCTATCTCGGAAGATTTTGAATCAAGGTCAAGCGTTTGAAGGATACCACCGGTAAAATTGCCATTCTCCAGTTCAAGTTCTGCCTCCTGTACATCCGAAATATTGATCGCGAAATATTCTGCTGTGATATACACTTTTCCGAAATTCCTGGCATCAAGGTTGGAATGATTGAGTTTGAAACGTGCGTCATTGATATCATCATTGATGATAACACTGGTGTTCCTGTTGTCAATATCCAGCTTACATCCTTTAGGAATATATAATGTCATTTTCTGCCGTGTGCTGGGGCCTGTTATATTCCACCTGACTGGTTCCTGAGTGGTATTAAAAAGAGATGACGTTAGAGAATGATTCTCCGCCATGTCCTGCGATACATTACTGCTCGAGTTGCGTATCCGCTGATAGAGGCTGGGGCGTTCGTTTTCAAAAGAAGCGCGTGTTTGGATGTCCACGCGATTGCCAAAAGACTTAAAAATAATCCCCGCATTTTCCATCATTTCCTCCGGGGTGATCTTATCGGCTTTTTCTTCTGCTACGTAAACCGAGGTCACCATTCGCACTTTGGCTTCGGCCCATGGGCGGATATCCAGGTTGCAGGTAGTGTTCACGATTTTTATGACAGCGCTCTTGTCTGCAGGTAATTCCTGCGCCAACTCCTTCAACACGGTGTTGGCAACTATGACAGTATCTGACGATGGCTTTGTAACGACCGTATTTTTATTGGTCCGGTTCCTCTGTTGCTGTGCCAGTATTGGCTGGGCCAATACCATGATTATTGCTGTTACCAGGAATGATACGATTTTTTTATTCATGGCTATACTTTAAAGGGTGATATAAGAAGGCTTCTGCAGCAGCAAGCCGGCATTGCTCTGCTTCACCTTGTTATTCATTTTATTTATTTCAAATTGCAATTGCTTTAATACGGCTATTTTCCGCTGGTAAATAGTGATAAGTTCCTCCAGCAGGGTTTCATCATATGGGTTTAGCTTAAGCTGCCGTTTCACCTGTTCTTCATCCCTGGCCAGGTCAGCAAACTGTTTTTTAAACAGGTGGAAATACGCAGGGTCCTCGGCATAAATAGGCTGCGTTCGTAAACGTTCCAGTTGAATATCGAGCATGGTAGCATAGCTTGCTTCAATTCCCTCAAACCCATACAGGGGCGCTGGCAGAGGCACTGGTTTGGTTTGCCTCTCCTTTCGGGAAGCTATAACAGTATTCTTCAGAGCTGGTTTTTTCTTATGAACTATCACGGGCTCTTTCTCTACAGCAACCGGAAGTAGTGATTGTTTTTCAGCATTTTTCCCTTCTCCTGCAATTGTATCGACAGGAGCAGTTGCAGAAGATGTATCGCTGGATGATATGTCCGTCACCAGTATTTTCTTAGCGGGATGTGTAAAGAAATAAATGCCTGTTCCCACCGCGAGCACCAGGCAGGCAGCTGTCATCCATTTCACGAACAGGGGAATGGTGGCGGGGGGATGAAGGCTGTCCTTCACTCCTTTCCAGAGTTCCTCATCAGGCATATCGGTATCAATATGACCGCGATTGTTCTGTAAATATTTTTTCAGTTCATCCATTGATCTGAGGTTTCAGAATACGTTCTTTTAATAATTGCCTGGCACGGTGATACTGGCTCTTTGATGTTGATTCAGAAATCCCCAGTGCTCCGGCTATTTCTTTATGTGAATAATCTTCCAGGGCGTACAGGTTAAAAACAGTGCGGCAGGCCTGGGGCAGTTTTTTTATTTCCTCATTCACCCGTTCAAAAGATATTTCCATGATCCATTCTGCCTGGTCATTTTCGGGTAATTCATAATGATGTTCTTCCAGTTCTTTCCAGTGCACTTTCTTCTTACTGTAGCGGACACATTCATTTATTACGATCCGCTTTAACCAGCCCCCGAAATTGACTTCCTGTTTTAATTGCTTCAGGTTTTTAAAAGCCAGCACAAACGATTCCTGTAAAAGATCTTCTGCATCCTGCCGGTTGGCTGCCATCCGCATGCAGATATTGAACATCGCTTTGGCATATTGCCGGTAAAGCAGGTTTTGGGCCTTTTCGTCGCCCTCGCCAGCTTGTTTTACCACTGCAATTAGTATGTTGGTTACAGGCTCCAAAACGGTATTCTTAATTAGGAGAATGAAGATGGGAAAAGGTTGGAATTTTTCCATTTTTTTATTACCTGATACGATACATTTTGAAGAATATGGCAGCATGGCTTAAATTGTAACGTATAATTTACCTGCTTATGAAATATCTCCTGAGCCTGCTCCTGGCAGGCCTGTTGATCCAAGCCAGCGCCCAGAAATTGAAACCCGGATTTGACCCGAAAGAATACGGGGAATTGCTATCCATTGCCTTCTACCGCAGCAGCATAGCCGATTCGGTGGAGCGGCTGACCAAAGAAGACCCTTACAGAATGGATTTCCAGTCGGCGGAAGTAGGCCTCCTTAACCGGTGGACCCTTTACCTTCGGAAGGATAATGTAGCTGTTATCGATATGCGGGGAACGGTAAATCAAACGGCAAGCTGGCTTGCTAATTTTTATGCAGCTATGATCCCGGCCACAGGCAGCCTGCAACTTAACGACAGCACCGTGTTCGATTATCAGTTGGCTGCAGACCCTCAGGCCGCCGTGCATGTGGGTTGGACCATTGCGCTAGGCTTTCTCGCACCCGAGATCGTAAAGAACATCAATACCCTTTACCGCGATAAAAAAATAAAAGAGTTCCTCATTTTCGGCCATAGCCAGGGAGGCGCACTGGCCACCCTGCTTCGCTCATACCTGGAATATGAAAAGAAAAAAGGGCATATCCCCAACGATATCGTACTGAAAACCTATTGCAGCGCTGCACCCAAGGTAGGCGATATGCGCTACGCTTATGATTTTGATTATATCACCCGGAATGGCTGGGCCTTTACCGTGGTGAATGCGGCCGACTGGGTGCCTGAAACGCCTTTCTCTGTTCAAACCCTGGCAGACCTCCATTTACCCAACCCATTGGTCAATGCCAAAGATTACCTGAAAAAACAGAAATTCTTTATCCGGCTGGCAGGGAATATGGTGTATAATAAACTGGAAAAGAAACCCCGCAAAGCACAACGTAAGCTGGAAAAATATTTAGGCTGCAAAATGTACAGGCTGGCTATAAGAAAAGTGCTGTCGCAATTGAAAGAACCGAAATATGTACACAACAGCAATTACATGCGGGCAGGTGTTCCTATTGTGCTGATGCCGGATGATGAATACAACCGTCTGTATCCTTACGATAAGGAAAAAACTTTCATGCATCATCATTTCCAGCCCTATTATTATTTGCTGAACAAGATCTATTTGACCAAATAATAACACCAGCGGAAAAGCCTGCCTTCAAAATCAAAAGGCGTAGTGGCTTTGGTGATATCTTTTATCGTGGAGGCCAGGATCGATTTTTCATCCAGCACGAATTTCCTGGAATTGGTGCTGAAATAAAGTATTCCTCCGGGCCTGAGCGATCTCATGCAATCATTGACCATGCCTGCATGGTCCCTTTGTATATCCAGGAAATCATCCATCCGCTTACTGTTGCTGAAAGTAGGCGGGTCCATCACGATAATATCGTAATGATCGGCAGGCAATTGCTTGAGATATTGCATCACATCCGTTTGAACGGATGAATATTTAGCGGGATCATTGAATCCGTTCAGCCGCATATTCTTCTCTGCCCATTGCAAATAGGTTTTGGACAGATCAGCCGTCACCACCTCATCAGCATTTCCCGCAGCAGCGTACACAGAAAAAGAGCCTGTGTAGGCAAACAGGTTCAATACTTTTTTGCCAGCACTTTTCTCTTTTACCATTTGCCTGGTAATGCGATGGTCAAGAAACAAACCCGTATCGAGATAATCACTGAGATTGATGATAAACTGCAAACCGTTTTCAGTAACTGCAAATTCATGTTGCTCCTCATTAATGCGTTGATACTGTCCGAGCCTTCCCGGCTTGCGTTGACGAAGCTTCAGGAAAATATTGTCTTTGTTGATGGATAATACTTCCGATATGATTTCAAGGCTTTTTTCCATCCAGTGGTCATGTTCTTCTTCCGACATGCCATGCCTTCTTTTATATTCCGCTACATATAATTTTTCACCATAGAACTCTATGCAAAAAGGAAATTCAGGCAGGTCATGATCATACAGCCTGTAACAGCTCAATTGCAGGCGCCTGGCCTGCTTGCTTAAATGACGGAAAACCTTAATCAGTCTGTTCCTGAACATGCTCATTTTTTCTTCTTCCACCCTGCTAATTTTTTACGAAATTAGTGGTCCACGACCATACAACCATGTACGCCATTGTAGACATAGAAACGACGGGTGGATACGCTTCTGCGAACGGTATCACTGAAATATGTATTCATATTTTTGATGGTGAAACGATCGTGAACACTTTTCATTCACTGATCAACCCCCTTCAGCCCATTCCCCGCTATATCCAGGCCATGACCGGCATCACGGACGAAATGGTGGAAGATGCACCGGTATTTGAAACGGTTGCTGAAAAAGTGCATGAGCTGTTACAGGATAAAATCTTCGTAGCGCATAATGTAAATTTTGACTATTCTTTTATCAAAGCCCATCTTGAAGCAGCTGGTTATTCATTGCAAACAAAAAAACTTTGTACTGTCCGCTTAAGCCGGAAGATCATCCCCGGGCATTCATCTTACAGCCTGGGTAATCTCTGTCATTCATTGGGCATAACGATCAATGACCGGCACCGTGCAAGCGGAGATGCTGCCGCCACGGTAATGCTGTTCCATTTATTGCTGAAAAATGATAAGGATAAGTTCATTGTAAAAAGCCTGGGCCGCAGTTCCAAAGAGCAGGTATTGCCACCCAATGTGCCCAGGGAACATTTTGAGCAATTGCCTTATACACCCGGGGTATATTATTTCCACAATGAGAAGGGCAAGATCATTTATGTGGGTAAAGCAAAGAATATCCGTTACCGGGTAAACAGTCATTTCAGCAATAACTCCGCTTCCCGCCAGCGCCAGAATTTCCTGCGTCATACATATGCTATCAGTTATCAGTCGTGCGCAACAGAATTGATGGCACAGATCCTGGAATCGACCGAGATCAAAAAACTATGGCCTGTTTTTAATTATTCCCAGAAGAATGCAGAGAACGTGTATGGCATTTTCCTGTATGAAGATCAGAATGGATATCACCGGCTGGCCATTGAAAGAAATAAAAAACAATTAAGGCCCGTTCATACCTTCCATTATCTTACAGACGGGCATGCCATCCTCCGCAAACTGATCAAAGAATATAATCTTTGTCCCAAGCTATGCTTTCTGCAAACCCTGGGAGAATGTGAAGGCAAACGCGAGCACTATTGCCATGGCGCCTGCGAGCAGGAAGAACCATCCTCCGTTTATAATGAGCGGGTGCTGGCAGCCATCCATTCGCTCACCGAGGCCCAGGCTTCTTATATGATCATTGATCATGGGCTTGGGCCTTCTGAAAAGTCCTGTGTACTGGTATGGAACGGGAAGTTCTATGGCATGGGATACTTGCCAACTGATATGCCTTTTACACAGGCAGAAGAATTGAAAGAGATGATCACGCCGTATAAAGAGAATTTATTTATACGGAACCTGGTGTCTTCTTATGCAGAAAGGTTTCCTGAAAAAGTGAAATTCCTGCCTGATTAATCACTGCTTCAATCCAATAATGTTTTTCCCCTGTCAATCGAGCCACTCAAAATCTGCGCTCGTTGGCATTTGCGAAAACACAGTGTGCACTTCCTGCGGAGGTGTGGCCAGTTTGCGCCGGGCAAGATCGAGCCAGGCCCCATCAACAGTGATAAGAGCAGAAACGGTATCACCGTTCTTAACAACAGTGTGGCGGATAGACCAACGGGAGAAATCGCGTTTGGCCCTGATCAGTTCGAGGTTAATAGTGACCTTATCACCAAGGCGGATCTCTTTTTTGAAAACACACTCTTCACGAAACAGGATAGGCCCGATCTGCAGGCGCTGCATTACGGCTGCTGAGAGGTTATGTTGCTCCAACAGACTGATCCGGCAGAAAGCCCCCCAATCGTAATACACAGAATGACGGAGATGGAAATTAGGGTCGAGATCGGACCAGCGGACCTGCACTTCCTGGGTAAAATTTTCCATTGCTGATTAATTATTAGACCGTTGCGAAATTAACGAATGGGCTGCCGAAATACGGATGGCAGCCTTTATTTTTGCTCTTTAATTTAAAACACTTATGAAGCAAATCGCCTTGTCCGTCCTGGCACTGGCCGCCGCCGCAAGCCTGTCGGCGCAAACAACAGCCAAACCCAAGACGCCTGTAAAAACCGTCCCTAAAAAAGTGCAGCCGGTAGCTGCTGCCAAGCCTGTTTTGAAAACACTGAATGATTCCGCCAGCTATGCCATGGGAGTGAGCCTGGCAAGTTTTTATAAACAACAAGGTGTTACCAGCATCAATACAGCACTCGTGTCCAAAGCTATTGCAGATATAATGGGCAGCAAACCTACTTCGCTGGATGAAATGACCTGCAATAATGTGATGAACAAGATGATGACCGACCTGCAGCAGTCCAAATCAAAACCCAATATTGAAAAGGGAGAAGCTTTTCTCCGTCAGAATAAAGCCAGGCCCGGTGTAAAAACAACTGCCAGCGGCCTGCAATACGAAGTGATCACAGAAGGTACCGGCATCAAACCTGAAGCTACCGACAGTGTTACCTGTCACTACAAGGGAACATTGGTGGATGGTTTTGAATTCGATAACTCTTACTCACGCGGTGAGCCTATTACTTTCCCGCTGAACAGGGTGATACCCGGCTGGACAGAAGGTTTGCAACTAATGACTGTTGGTTCCAAATACAAGCTTTATGTTCCTTACACACTGGCTTATGGCCCATCAGACAATGGCCCTATCCCGGGTGGATCAGCTTTGATCTTTGATGTGGAGTTGATTGATGTGAAGAAAGCCCATTAAGACCGATTGGCTGAAATTCGAATGGCCGGTAACCGAATGCCTGATTCAAACAAACAGGCCGGTCACCGGCCATTCGAATTTCAGCTATCGATCACTTAAGTTCATTGACCCAGGCCAGCGCCTTATGAAACTGCTGCTCTTCTGTAAGATTAGTATTATCCAACACAATCGCATCATCCGCTTTGCGCAGCGGGCTTACTTCCCTGTGTGAATCTATATAATCACGCATCTCAAGATTGGATTTCACTTCCTCGATGGTGATATTGGGGTTCTTCTCATATAATTCCCTGAACCTTCTCTCCACTCTTACGGCATTATCAGCCGTCATGAAGATCTTCAGTTCTGCTTTGGGGAATACGACAGTGCCGATATCACGGCCGTCCATCACAATGCCTTTTTTATTCCCCATTTTTTGCTGTTGAGCCACAGCAAAAGAGCGTACTTCCCGGATAGCAGCCACATCACTTACTTTTTCTGCCACTACCAGGTCGCGGATCACGTATTCCACATTTTCATCATTCAGGAATATTTCACTGGTCTGTGTTTTTTCGTTGAAATGAAAATCGAGGTGGATCTCCTGGAGTGCTTTATTGACTTCTTTGGTATTTGTCCAGTCAACATGATTACGTAAAAAATAAAGTGTAATGGCGCGATACATGGCACCACTGTCAACATATACGTAACCCAGTTTCTTTGCAAGTTGCCGGGCCAGAGTGCTTTTTCCGCAACTGGACCAGCCATCTATAGTTATGATGATCTTTTTTGCCACAGGACAAAAATAAGAATGATGACTGAAATAAAAAGGAGCGTTGTGATGAACGCTCCTTATATCTTTTGATATATGAATTCTTATGCTTTCGATTTAGTCTCCACCTTTTTGAAAGAGAATTTCAGTTTGTTATTCTCTTTATCCAGGTCTGCTTCCAGCACATCTCCTGCTTTTACATTCATGTTCAGGATTTCTTCTGCCAGCGGGTCTTCCAGGTATTTCTGGATAGCCCTGTGCAACGGACGGGCGCCAAACTGAACATCGTAACCTTTGTCTGCCAGGAAAGATTTTGCATCTTCTGTCAGCGACAGGCTGAATCCAAGGCTGGTAAGGCGCTTCATCACACCTTTCATCAGGATATCGATGATGCTGAAGATATTTTCCTTGCTGAGGCTGTTGAAGATCACCACATCATCGATACGGTTGAGGAACTCTGGGGAAAATGTACGTTTCAGTGCTTTTTCAATCACTGCTTTGTTCGCTTCATCTTCCTGCTCCATTTTGGAACTGGTAGTGAAACCAACTCCTGCCCCAAAGTCTTTCAATTGCCTTACACCGATATTGGATGTCATGATGATCAGCGTGTTCTTGAAATCCACTTTACGTCCCAGGCCATCGGTAAGCTGTCCATCGTCCAGCACCTGCAGCAGGATATTGTAGATATCCGGGTGAGCTTTTTCAATTTCATCCAGGAGGATCACGCTATAAGGTTTACGGCGTACCCTTTCGGTGAGTTGTCCACCTTCTTCATATCCTACATATCCGGGAGGTGCGCCGATCAACCGGCTCACGGTGAATTTCTCCATGTATTCACTCATATCGATACGCACCAGCGCATCTTCTGAATCGAACATATAACGGGCGAGTGCACGCGCCAGCTCGGTTTTACCCACACCAGTGGGGCCGAGGAAGATAAAGGTGCCGATCGGTTTCTTAGGGTCTTTCAAACCGACACGGTTACGCTGGATGGCTTTAACCACTTTGGTAATTGCCTCGTCCTGACCGATCACCATACCGCGCATATCGTCTGTCATCTTACGCAGCTTCTCTGTTTCTGCCTGAACCATGCGTTTAACAGGAATACCGGTCATCATACTTACCACTTCAGCAATCGCTTCTTCATCGATAGGATAGCGTTTATGTTTGCTTTCTTCTTCCCAATCGGCTTTTGCTTTTTCGAGGTCTTCTGCCAGGCGTTTCTCCGTGTCGCGCAATGAAGCGGCTTCTTCAAACTTCTGGCTTTTTACCACTTTATTCTTTTCGTTCTTCACATCTTCGATCTTCTTTTCGAGATCAACGATGTTTTGAGGAACGTTGATATTTTTCAGGTGTACCCTTGCACCTACTTCATCCATCACATCGATGGCTTTATCAGGCAGCAAACGGTCTGTGATATAACGGTCGCTCAGTTTAACACAGGCTTCAATTGCTTCGTCGTTATACGTTACGTTATGATAATCCTCGTATTTGGATTTGATATTGTTCAGGATCTGTATGGTTTCATCCACGCTTGGGGGATCGACCATCACTTTCTGGAAGCGGCGGTCCAGTGCTCCATCCTTTTCAATGTACATACGGTATTCATCCAGGGTGGAAGCGCCGATGCATTGCAGTTCACCACGGGCAAGTGCAGGCTTGAAGATATTGCTGGCATCGAGTGAGCCACTGGCTCCGCCTGCACCAACAATGGTGTGCAGCTCATCGATGAACAGGATCACGTCGCGGTTCTTTTCCAGTTCGTTCATGATCGCTTTCATGCGTTCTTCAAACTGTCCGCGGTATTTGGTGCCGGCCACTAAAGCAGCCAGGTCGAGCGAGATCACTCTTTTATCAAACAGTACACGGGAAACTTTGCGTTGCACGATGCGCAAGGCCAGTCCTTCCACGATCGCTGTTTTACCCACACCGGGTTCACCGATCAGGATCGGGTTATTCTTTTTCCGGCGGGAAAGTATTTGCGATACCCTTTCAATTTCTGATTCTCTTCCTACAATGGGATCAAGGGTTCCCATTTCCGCAAGTTTGGTGATATCGCGGCCGAAATTGTCCAGTACAGGTGTTTTACTTTTGGCATTACCACTTTGCTTGGAACCTTTCTGTTGGGAATACTTTTTCTCATCTTCAAAATCGTCTTCGTTCTCATCGGTAAATTCGGCACGGGGGTCATTGGATTTTACAATGCCCAGTTCCTGCCTAAACAGATCGTAGTCCACGTCAAACTGATTTAAGATTTGTGTTGCAATATTTTCCTTGTTCTTCAAGATGGAAAGCATCAGGTGCTCTGTTTCAACAGTAGTGCTTTTAAGGGCTTTTGCTTCCAGAACAGTCACCCTGATCACTTTCTCGGCCTGTTTGGTTAAAGGCAGGCTGTTGATGTTCGCGATATTCTTTCCTGTTTTATCCTTGACGGCCAACTCAATTTCTTTTCGTAGCTCGTATAGGTCAACATTAAAACTTTTAAGAATACGGACGGCTGTGTTATCTCCCTCCCGGATCAAACCGAGCAGGAGATGTTCGGTACCAATAAAATCATTTCCCAATCTCAGTGCTTCCTCCCTGCTGAACGAAATGATCTCCTTTACCTGGGCTGAAAAATTATTATCCATTTTTAGGTAATTGGTTGTTATACAATATTAACAAATTAATTCGGATTCCTGATCCCCCCTATTTATAAACGGAATGTTGATAATTTAAGTTGTCAGGGGATGCTAAATTTTTGCTATTTGCCTGGACAAGAATCTAAATTTACAGTATGCAGGTCAAAATAGATACCAAAGAGAAATTTCATGCCATCACGGTGCCGGGCCCAATACTTTCTGCTACAATGACAGAAGAACTGGAAAATATCCTACTCCCTTACCTCCAAAATGACGCGCGGCAACCCGATGGGCAGGTCAAAAATGTGGTACTGATACTCCAAGACATTCAAAATATGGATTATGCTGCGGCTGGCAAACTGGTAGATATCCAGCAAAGGTTTTATGAAAATAACGCTTCTTTTGTGGTTTGTTCGTTACAGAAACAAGTGGAGGAATTTCTCGATAAAAATGAACTTTTGGAGTTGATGAATGTTACCCCCACCGAAAGTGAAGCCTGGGATATTGTGCAGATGGAGGAGATTGAGCGGGAGTTGCTGGATGGAGAGTGAATCCATAGCCGGTAGCCGGGTGGCCGTAGTATGAAAAATTTTGATGTAATATTTCCTTTGTATTTTAGCTCATGCTCGCTGTAACGATTCTTGGAAATAACTCTGCCGTACCGGCCTTCGACCGCCATCCCACCAGCCAGGTAGTTACCCAGGATGGTACTAATTATTTGGTGGACTGTGGAGAAGGTACACAGATCCAGATGATCAACTATAAGATCCGCCGGAGTAAGATTTCCCATATTTTTATTTCACACCTGCATGGCGACCATTATTTTGGTTTGGTCGGTCTGCTCAATTCCTTTGGCCTGCTTAGTCATCAACAGGAATTGCATGTGTATGCTCCGGCCCCTTTGCAGGAGATCATCGAAATGCAATTGCGGGTGGCAGATACCAGGCTTTGTTATCCTTTACATTTTCATGTCATCAGTGGTGAAGCAGTTCTGGTAGACAATGATAAGATCGAGATCCGCTGTTTTCCTACTCAGCACCGCATTGAGTGCTATGGTTTTTCTTTCCGGGAAAAAAGGAAACCGAGAAGACTGATCCTGGAGAGCGTGAAAGAAAACAATATCCCGCTGCATTTTTATGAGAACCTGAAAAACGGGGAAGATTTTGTGACCACGGCCGGTGAAGTGATCCGTAATGAATGGCTTACCATCGCTGCACCAAAAGGGAAAAGCTATGCTTTTTGTGCAGACACCCGTTACTTTGAACCTATTATTGATCATATCAGGGATATGGACATGATCTATCATGAAACCACTTATCTCGACAACCTGCGCGACCGCGCCTACGAACGGTTTCATTCCACTACCAAACAAGCCGCGTTGATAGCACAGAAAGCCAACGTCAAAAAATTACTGATCGGGCATTTCAGTAGTAAGTACGATACGCTGGAGGAGTTTGAGCGCGAAGCAAGGGATGTGTTCCCCAATACAGATATAGCACAGGAAGGAGTTACTTACCGGGTTTAAGGTATTCCTTCCCGTTCTTCCCGCCTTACCGGTAAAAACTTACCGGTAAGGCGGGAAGGAATCATTTTAAATATATTCTTGTTTTGCTTGCCTGTGAAGGTTATTGATGTAGCCACTCATAAAACAGGGGGAATTCTTTTCTCCATGTTGGTTCATTGTGTTTTCCGTCATCGAGAATATGAATGGTCATTTCAGATCGGGAAACGGATTTGAGATCATTGTAAGCCCTTTGCATATCGGGTACCATTGTTTCACCTTCCAGTTTGCCACCGTAGAAATAGATCCGGGAATTCATTTTCCCGCCATATTTCTTTATATCATCAAAGATCTGTGTTCCGCTGATCCAGAATGCAGGAGAGAATACACCGGCTCCGCCAAATACTGCAGGGTATTTCAATACTGCATAAAGGGAGATCAATCCCCCCATTGAGCTGCCGGCTACAGCCGTATTCCTTTTATCTTTTAGTGTGCGGTAATGCTTATCGATATAGGGCTTCAGGGTTTTTACCAGGAAGTCGGCATAAGCGCCGCCCTCTCCTTCCCCGAAGCGTTCATTGTCATAAGGGTTATACTCGTTCAGCCGTTTACTGCCGCCATGGTCTGTTGCCACTACAATGCTTTGAGCAAGTTTGGTTGAGTCCAGGAATTCGTCTACACCCCATTCGCCGGAGTAAGAAGTGGCATTATCAAAAACGTTTTGACCATCGTGCATGTACAGCACGGGGTAACGCTTTGCTACATCCGTTGAGTAGTTTTTGGGAAGATAGATCCATACACGACGGGTACGTTTTAATTGAGGTATCAGGAATGCCGTATCAATAATATGTACCTGCGCTGTTGCCGAGCTTTTTTTAGATTGGGCCGGAAAACGGTCAGCCCATTCCTGTACTTCCAGCTCTATGGTCTTGCTGGCGGTTGTTTTAAGGGTCCGGTTGGGTGAATGTGTTCCGTTTTTCTGGCATTCAGCCTTGTCCCATGCACCGCGGGTAAGTTTGAATTCGTAAGAAGTATCGGGCAATGACAGGTCAAGATAGTAAGCGCCTTTACCGGTTTTCTTAAACCGGTAATTCGTGTCGGCAGGGTTCCAGCCATTGAAAGAACCGGCGGCAAAAATATCACTGCCCGACGGATGATATTCCGGGAGTTTACTTATTTCAATACGAACAGTGTTCTGAGCCATTGTTGTTAAATGAGCTGAGAGTAGCAGCAAGCAAAAGTATATCCGTACCATAAAATTATTTCTTCATTAGCTCCTTGATACTTGCATGTAAAGAAGCGCTTACCGGCCAAACAGGTTGACGGAAAGTATTCTGACATAATCCCATTTCAGAAAGATAAGCTTTGACGCCGCTGGGGCTGCCCTCTGCAAACATGGAGTTGATAATATCTGTGTATTTATAATGCAGTTCGCGAGCCTCAGCAAAATTATCCGCCAGGCAAAGCCTTACCATATCAGCGAACTCTTTGGGATAAGCATTGGCTACAACCGAAGTAACACCGGCAGCACCTAATGCGATCATGGGCAGGGTCAATGCATCATCACCGCTGATCACCATAAAATCGGCTGGTTTGTATTTAATGATCTGCATGATCTGCTCCATATTGCCGCTGGCTTCCTTGGTAGCAAAGATCTTTTTGCATTCATGTGCAATGCGGAGCTGTGTTGCTGCAGTCATGTTCTGCCCTGTACGGGAAGGCACATTATACATCATGATCGGCAATGGCGCTTTGTCATTCAGCGCTTTATAGTGCTGGAATAAACCTTCCTGGTTAGGCTTGTTATAATAAGGCGATACAGACAATATCGCATCATAACCCTGCAAATCGAATTTAGCAAAACCATCGAGCACTTCTTTCGTATCATAACCGCCAATACCGGCCACAAGGGGCAAACGGCCATTCACTGTTTTGGCAACGAAAGAGAATACCTGTTGCTTTTCTTCACCATGTACGGTAGCACTTTCACCGGTAGTACCCAATACCACGAGGTAGTCCACCTTACCAGCGATCCAGAATTCGATCAGCTTTTTATAGCTGTCCCAATCAATGGATCCGTCTGCATGAAAAGGTGTTACGATGGCGATGCCGGTGCCGGTGAATTTTTGCTGAAGTACCATAACTTAAATACGAATTACACTAATAAACACGAATTGCGCGAAGGATATGAGATTGCCGCGAATTACGCGAATTGAACTAGTCTGATTTTAGAATTTCTATTTTAAAAATTGATAATTGAGTCCTTGATTTAGGGATTCTACCTGGTTGAATTCTTACTATCGACTGCCGACTCCCGGCTCAATCTTCTTCCCAGAATCCCATTTTGCCGAATTTCTCGATGCGGTCGTTGATCCGTTGCTCGGGCGTTTTTTGCTTTAGTTCCTGGAGAATGGGCAGCAGGTAATCTTTGAGCAATTGAGCAGCCTGGTCATAGTCCCAGTGGGCGCCGCCGATAGGTTCAGGGATGATGCCGTCTATAAGTCCGAAGCCGAGCATTTTGTCGGCAGTGAGTCGAAGTTGTTCGGCAGCCACTTCCTTTTTATCCCAGCTTCGCCAGAGAATGGAGGAGCAGCTTTCAGGGCTGATCACGGTGTACCAGGTATTTTCCATCATGAACACTTTATCACCTACACCGATGCCGAGTGCGCCGCCACTGGCGCCTTCCCCAATGATCACGCAAATGACCGGAACTTTGAGGCGGATCATTTCATAAATATTGCGGGCGATAGCTTCCCCCTGTCCTCTTTCTTCTGCTTCCAGACCGGGATAGGCTCCGGGAGTATCGATCAGTGTAATGATCGGTTTGTTGAACTTTTCTGCCAGTTTCATCAGGCGAAGCGCCTTGCGGTAACCTTCCGGGTTGGCCATACCAAAATTGCGCAGCTGACGCATTTTGGTATTGCTTCCTTTCTGCTGGCCGATGATCATTACCGTTTCCCCCTTCAGTGAAGCAAAGCCACCTACCATGGCTTTATCATCCTTTACATTCCGGTCACCGAAAAGCTCCACGAAGTTTTCGGTCATTTTGGTAATGTATTTCGTGGTATAAGGCCTGTCCGGATGACGGCTAAGCTGCACACGTTGCCAGCTACTGAGGTTTTTAGTGATCTCCTTCCGTTTCTCAATGATGTTTTGCTCTAACCGCTGGATCATATCGCTCATATCAATATGCGTCTTCTCCTGGCGGTTCTTCGTATTCTCAATTTCGTCGATCAGGTCCTTAACCGGTTTTTCAAAATCCAAAAATTGTCTATTGGCGTTTGATGGCATAGTCTAAAAATGTGGGGCTAAAATTAAGGGATTAAATGCGAATGAGCGCGAATGGGTTATGAACGGGTTTGAATTAAACCGGGTATAGGGAATAAAAAGCATGCACCCGGCTAGAACTCAAACGGGTATGGATGGGAAACATACTACCCAGAGTTTGGGGAAGATTACCAGTAAGTTTTTGAACAGGAGTATTTTTTTATCCCTTTTATCCACCAATACTATAGCAACCCTGAACCCTTTTTTATCTTGTGGCAAATCCAGTCCTTCGAAAGACCGGCATTGCCGTTTTTCAAAAACTGATACCCATGAAGACACTTCTACCAGCCCTTCTATTAATGGTGCTTTTCTCCATTGATGCTCATACTCAGATCACTACACCGGTACTTCGCGCCAATTTCGGTGTGGATGCCGACCTCCGTTCCAATTTCAAGGAAGGAGCTCCCCTGCTGGATAATGATGATTGGTTCACCCATCCCGGAAGTATGGGTAATGGCAAGTCGGTGATCGATACCACAGGCGCAGCTGGCATTATGGCCCGTTACGCTTCAGACATGGCTTTCCGCCGCCTGCCCTTCTTCAGGCCTATGAGGGTGAATCCCTTTACAGTTGTAGATAACAAGGTCTGGATCGACGCTGTGTTCATTCGTGATTATCATGATAGTGACTCTACTGTATATGCTTCGGGGTCAAATAAAAACGGTGATAGCCCGGCCAACTGGAACAGCCCTCAGGCGCAATCCATCCCCGATAAAAACGATATCCTGGACATGATGATGCATATCCGCCGGGACGGCACCCTGCCCACCGATTCTCTCTGGATGTTCGGAGGCCTTTCAATGGACAATAACAATGGTAACCGCTATTTCGATTTTGAAATGTACCAGACAGATATCTTCTTTGACCGCAGCACCCGTAAGTTTTCCGGCTACGGCCCTGACGCCGGGCATACCAGCTGGGAATTCGATGCAGCCGGCAATGTGCTAAAAGCAGGGGATATCATTTTCAGTGCAGAATATCAAAACTCCGCGCTCACAGCCATTGATGCCCGCATATGGATCAACAGGGCTTCGCTCTTAACTATCCCGGCTTCGTTTGACTGGAGCGGTTCATTTGATGGTGCTTCTATGGGAGCAACTTTCGGATATGCCGGCATTGTTCCCAAACAGGCAGGTACTTATTTTACAGGACTGGCGAGCAGCGCCGGCACATGGGGTGGCCCATTTGGTATTATATTGAGGGACCAATCGTTTGTAACTGACTACGCCGTCAATCAATATGTTGAATTTTCCGTGAATCTGAGCAAACTCGGCCTCGATGGTTCAGGCATTCTTGGCAGTAATAACTGCAACATGCCTTTTCGCCGGATCCTGACTAAAACCAGGTCTTCCAGTTCTTTTACGGCAGAATTAAAAGATTTTATAGGGCCGTTCGATTTTTTCCTGGCTTCCCGTGCCGAGGTAGCTACACAAACACCCCTCTTATGTGATGGTTCGGTAGCAGAGCTATCGGTCATCAATCCTGTTGATGGTTCCCTCTATGAATGGTCCACAGCAAATGGTAACATTGTAACCCCGCCTGATGCCAGTTCAGTGTATGTGGACCAGCCGGGCACTTACATTGTAAAGCAAATGCTGCATGCCGGTTGCACACCTTATGCAAGCGATACGATCGATATAGTGCCAATGACAGGCTGTACAGTGCTGGCAGCAAATGAACTTTATGATCTCAAAGGATCGCTTGCAGGCCCAACCACTTTGTTGCACTGGAAGGTCCGGAATAATTCTTTTGCCGGGCATTTTGAAATAGAGCGGAGTTCTGATGGCAAATATTTTACGCTGGCTGGCCGGATGGACATGGTATCGTCTTCTTCACTTGCAGGTTCATACTCTTTTAACGAAACCCTGACTAATGATCCTTCTGTTGTTTATTACCGGGTTGTGCTGATAAATAAAGATGGGTCCCGGCAGGTAAGTCCGGCTATTCGATTATCAGCTTCTTCCAGTGAACAGTTGAAAATATATCCTAACCCGACGACTGAATGGCTGCAAATGCAATTGACAGTAAACCGGGCTTCGGCTGCAAAGATCAGTATTTATAATGCAGAGGGAAGGTTGGTGTACAGCACTCAGGCCAGTCTGCAAAAAGGAAGCAACCAGCTTAAAGTACCCGGGCTTCAGGGGAAGCCTGCAGGAACTTATGTGGTAGTGGTTCAAACGGAAGAGGAGGCGTTCAGCAGGAAATTTGTTTTGCGTCAATAAATTGGCAGGATAAAAAATAAAAACTGGTTAAAAAGTTTTGGAAAGAAGGGTGTGCACTCCTATCTTTGCCGTCCCGAAAATAACGGGTACGGATCGGTAGTTCAGTTGGTTAGAATGCCGCCCTGTCACGGCGGAGGTCGCGGGTTCGAGTCCCGTCCGGTCCGCAAGTTTCAAAGACGCTGTTTATCAGCGTCTTTGTCGTTATAGTGAGATGATGGCTCGAACTTGTTGATACTTGTCTGAGAAAAAGGGTTAGTTCTTCCCACCGATTCATGTAATACAACAATGCTTTTCCTATCGGGGACTTCGGAGTCACTTCGCATACTTTCTTTCACCTTAACCTGACCATACCTTCCAATAAGGATAAACGGATAAATTCTCTGGATTCAATTACATTTTAATAAACAGTTTACTCTTCGTATGACCCAATGTGATGGGACAGTTGAAAAATACTAAACTCACATTAATGCTGCCAAATCGCTGGTCTTTTAAACAAAACAAATTAGGTCTTTTAAACAAAGTCAACGGGTGCAATGCTTTCTACTTTCGTTCCAACAAAACAAATTAAAAATGGAACAGAACAATTACCAGGGAGCCTTACAACAACCAACCAGTTCCGGCTTCAACGCAAATTCAACGACAACAGATGTTATCAAAGACATTGACCTCACAGGCAAAATTGCCATCGTAACAGGAGGTAACACGGGTATCGGATTGGAAACTACCCGCACGCTTGCGGCTGCCGGTGCGACTGTAATTGTGCCTGCACGGGACATCGAAAAGGCAAAGAAAAATTTGGCCGGAATTACCCACGTAGAGATAGCGGCAATGGACTTAATGTTTCCGGCATCTATTGATGCGTTTGCGGAAAAGTTTCTTGCTACCGGCAGGCCGCTTCATTTGCTCATCAACAACGCCGGTATTATGTGGGTACCGCTCCGCAGGGACGAACGTGGCATTGAATCGCAATTAGCTACCAATTACCTCGCGCAGTTTCAATTGATAACAAGGTTATGGCCTGCACTTAAAAAAGCAAATGGTGCAAGGGTTATCAATGTTTCCTCTCAGGGTCACCATTTTGCCCCTTTCAATTTCGAAGACCCCAATTTTCTGCACAGGGAATATGAAACTTTACAGGGATACGGGCAATCCAAAACGGCGGTCAACCTTTTTTCAATGGAACTGGACAGCCGTGCCCGTGATTCTAATGTAAGGGTATATGCTGTGCATCCCGGTTCGATTGGCGGAACAGAACTCGGAAGGGAAGCCCCACTGGAACTATTTCAGAAAATGGGGTTTGTAGATGCCAATGGTAACATGCTTCCGGAAGTAGCTGCATCCTTAAAAACAGTTCCGCAGGGTGCTGCAACAACCGTGTGGTGTGCAACATCTCCCTTATTAAGCAATATTGGCGGCGTGTATTGTGAAGACGCAGATATTGCCCCGTTATGTGCAGATATTTCTAAAAGCAAAGGAGTAAATCCTTATTCGCTTGATAAAGCCAGCGCAAAAAAACTCTGGACACTTACTGAAGAAATGACGGGTTTGAAATTCAATCTGTAACCCTCGCTTCAGCTCATAAGCGTATAGCTTTTCTTCCTATTAACATAAGCAGGATGGGCAAAGCCGATGAAATAGCCAGTATGACCGAAGACCTGGCCTTTTAAACAAACTAAACTATATGCAAGTTTTTATCTTTGCATTATTGACTTCTTTAAAAAGCAAAATCATGGACTATCAAGCCCGGTATATTACAGAAGATATTAAGCTCTCCAGCTATGAGGATAAATTTTTTAAGTCAGACATCATGTTTGACCATCACATGCTGGTATGGTTTCTTTCCGGCGAAACCAAGATCGTACTGGCGGATGCGACTTACTTTTTCAAACAGGGGGATATTTTCCTGATTCCAAGAAATCAACTGGCAACCATCATTAACTATCCCAAAGATGGCCAGCCGCATAAAACAGTAGTGATGCATTTATCGGTGGAAAGGCTCCGGGGTTTTTATGCCGGCAAGCATATAAAGTCTCAACCTTTGAAGTCGGCGAAAATTTTCAGTTTCAGCAGTCACCCCTTGCTGGAAAGCTGCCTCGCTTCGCTGATCCCTTATTTTGACATGAAAGATATACCGGAAGATATTGCTGCGATCAAGATCACAGAAGCCATTAGCATTCTCCGAACGCTGAATAGAGACATTGATAATGTGCTTGCCAATTTTGAGGAGCCGGGCAAGATCAACCTGGTTGATTATATGGAAAAGAACTTCATGTTCAACCTGCCGATGGAAAAATTCGGTTATCTCACTGGCAGAAGCCTTACCACTTTTAAGCGAGATTTTAAAAAGGCCTTCTGTACTACTCCACAGAGATGGCTTACCCAAAAGCGGTTGGAACTGGCGTACTACCAGCTTACGGAAAAGAAGAAAAAACCATTGGATGTATGCTATGAAGTAGGCTTTGAAAACCTATCACATTTTTCGTTTGCTTTTAAAAAGCAGTTTGGATTAGCCCCCAGCCAGTTGGTCGGGAATGGCTGATTTATTGATAGAACGTTTACAACCTGGATAAAATGCTCACCATATTATTGATACTAAAATGGTTTTTAAAAAGAATACAAAGCCTGTAGTTAAAAGCTATACTTCAAATCCCGGATTGGTCACCATTAAACCGGGCTGGGCAGGTTCCCCGCTGGATCAAAACGGGCTGCTCATTTACGAGGAAAGCCCAACGATTCTCAGTTTCAGGGACGTACTGAAATATATGCTCCAGAGAAATCCGCAACGACAGGAAAAGAATGCGGATAGATGGCGTATTGTTGTCCATACCGATGAAGACCGGTTGAATGACCTGGCAGATAAAATTGTATGGCTGGGAGATTTTTTCTGTATAAAAGTAACTTTACCATTCATAAATACAGTGTATGCCGTGGAACCCCGAAAAATATAACCAGTTTAAAAACATAAGATATCAGCCTTTCTTTGACCTGATGGAAATGATTTCCGGCGAAGGAATAAAGCATGCTGTAGATATAGGATGCGGCACAGGTGAGCAAACCTCTATCCTGTCAGAAAAATTTGAAGCTGCTTCTTTCTTAGGTATTGATTCTTCTGATGAAATGCTCCTGGGTTCAGGAAAATATATAAGTGAGAAACTACAATTTAAAAATTCAACTATTGAAAAGTTTATAGCCGATGGCTCAAAATGGGATCTGGTTTTCAGCAATGCAGCTTTGCAGTGGACAGATAATCATTACGGGCTTTTTTCGGCGCTCATCACAAAGCTCAATCCAGATGGTCAATTGGCAATACAGATGCCGGTACAAAATGAGAACCTGCTGAATCAATTATTGATGCAACTTGTGCAGGAAAAACCCTTTGTTGATTTTTTGCAAGGCTGGAAAAGGGTGTCGCCGGTATTAAGCATTGATAAATACGCGCAGATTATGTTTGACGGTGGTTTGGGTGAATTGCAGATTATTCAAAAAGTGTATCCGATCATTGCAGATAGCCCGCAAAAGCTATTTGATTTTATTTCAGGCTCATCATTAATTCCTTACATGGAAAGAATGTCAGAAAATGAGCAGGAAATATTTGTTGCTGAGTATAAAGGTCGCATTGAAAAAGCATTTAAAAAGTTTCCTGCTATATATGCGTTCAAACGCCTGTTGCTTTACGGCAAGAAGGAGTAGATTCGTCGGTCACTCGTTTTACATTTTATAGCAGATTTTTGACTTGAATCAAATATTTTAGTAGTAGAATCCATACATAATATAACAAATGCGATATTGTATTGACAATATCGCATTAATAAATAAGTTATCATCAATTTATAAAGTCGATATTTCATTGCCGGGCCTCCCAAAGAGACACGACAGGATCATCCCCGTTTTCGCATAGGTTGTATTTTCCAGTATGTAAGTGTTCGCCACAGCCATTCCAACGGTCCAAAATGGAAATATTTTAACCATAGCCGGCTGATGAATAATTGTATTAGCCAGATACCAGCCACTACATAAAAAATCTGGCTGTATTGCAATGTTGCATATAGATTAAGACCGTATCCAAAAAACAGCAGTGTGCAAATAACGCTCTGCATCACATAATTGGTAAGCGCCATTTGACCAACAGCAGACAGCCGGTCAATAACCTGTTTGCATTTTTCTGATCGTAGAATAAGCATGATTATCGCAGCATCTGCCATCACCAGTAAAATGCGCTGAACGGGGTAAATAAGATTCATCCATACGATCGGGTGCTGCTCCATTTGTAAAAAGTAGGCTGAAAGGTCAGGATAGTAAATAAAGGAGTAGCAAAAATCCCAGATCACCAAAGGCAGCCCAAGGCCATATCCCACTATGGCAGTCCACAAGTATTTTCTTCGTGTCCACTCACCGGTTAAAAATCCCCATTTGAATAATGCCATACCCAACAACATCAAAGCCAAAGGGTCCCACAAGCCATAAATAAGATAGGAGGTTTGAAGTATCCATGTCTGCTTTCTTTTGTGGGCAGCAATGGTTGAATAGTCGCTTTTCATAATGCGGGTGTTATCCGCTATATCCTGATCATTGGGTATAAATGTTTGCTCCAGTTCCCGCCACTGGGTCAATACTTCCTGTTGTTTCGCATCAGGTTTTTGCCCCGGGGATAATGCTTTTGTTACCTCCACATAAGCTATGCGTTTCTCTCGCATGCCCTGGTAATAGGAGGTTTGAATAATAAACTCCACAGCAGCTACCAGCGGAATACCTAATACCAGGTATTGGGGTTTTAGTTTGCGAAACAAAAAGGCGATCATTCCAATTATACCATAATAATATAATATATCGCCATCCCATAATAAAAGATGTGCATCGGCAAGCCCCAATAATACGAGCCAGAACATTCGTTGGTAAAATAAACGGGTGCTGGTTCCGGCAGCAGTTTTTTTGTTCAATATAAATAGAAGAATGCCTGCGCCAAACAATAATGAAAACAATGCCCGCATTTTACCTTCCCAAAAGATCATTATTACTGCACGTATCCAAAAATCAACCGTATGCATATCGGTGCGAAACGGCTCCGAATAGCGGCCTGGCATGGAGAACTCAGGGATATTCATTAGCAATATACCCAGTACAGCTACACCTCTTAGCACATCAAGCGAGCGGATCCTATTGTTGGCGGCAACGGGGAACGCCTCCTGCGATGAAGTTAAGTTGAAATTAATTTTCATGATACCTGTTTTGAGGAAATGATTGGTTAAAGCATTACCTGCCTGCAGTAATACCTGCCGGTAAGTTGTTCAATTTTATTTTTACCAGGTTAATTGACTCAGTTGCAAAAATAAATAGCATCAAAAACGAAGTCAACAATAGCAGCATCATGGGAATTGATGCCAGTTGGAAAGAGAGTGCTTGTTTTTTCATTGTAATATTTTTTCCAAATCTCAGTAACAGAAAACTTTGGATCAATACCACAATGGGGGATTTTGCAACAGTTTATATCAGCCCCTGCTGCACCGCCTTCATCACGGCCTCGCTGCGGCTGGCTACGTGTAATTTTTTATAGATATGCTTTACATGCGTCCGTACGGTTTCATAGCTAATGAACAACTTATCCGCAATTCTTTTAAAATCATCACCATCGATCATGCATTTAAGCAATTCCTTTTCGCGGTCGCTCAACTGGTAATCATGGCTGGAAGGGGTTACCAGTATTACATTCTTATTGGAGAAAAAGCCAAGTATTTTTTTAGCAACAGTAGTATTCATGGGAGCTCCGCCATCCCAGACTTCTTTAATAGCTTCAAGATATTTACCTGGTGAATCGTTTTTAAGGATATAACCGGAAGCACCGGCACACAACGCCTGGAATATACGTTCACTATCGTTGAATACCGTTTGTATCAGCACTTTTACATCAGGAAATTTTTCGGCGATCAATCCTGTAATTTCGATACCATTCAGCCCCGGCATTTCAATATCCATCAATACCACATCCGGATTGCTTCTTTGTATGGCGAGTTCCCATCGGTTACCGTCAGGGTAAGCTCCGGGGCAATGGTATCCCGGTGTGCCGTTTAAAATAGCTTGCATAGCATCACGGACCAACTTGTTATCTTCAAAGATTATAACCCGAATTTCCATAACCATAAGTTTAAATGCAATGATATAATTTAAAATAAGTAGTGCTGCATACCTCATCAGGTGATTTTCAATTGAAGGGAGATCTCACAGCCCTTGCCTTCAGAAGTATGTAGTATATATTCAGCGCCTATTGCATCCGCCCTCTGCTGCAGGTTGTCAGAGCCATTACCCCGCTTCACCGCTTCCGGATCAAAACCATTCCCATTGTCTTTTATGGAAAATTTAAGTACTTTTTCTTCTTCTCTTACACTCAACCCCAGCATTGTTCCTCCACTATATTTCGCCGCATTATTGATGGCTTCTTTGCAAAACAAGTAAATATTGCGGCGCTGCTCCATATTGAGTTGTAGTTGTTGTACTGCACCTGTAATATTCACTTCTACTTCCATATTTTTAGCGGCTGCCATATTCCTGGTGTATTCTTCCAGTCGTTGCATAAGGTCAGCCAGGCTGCTCTTGACAGGATTGATCAACCATACAATATCGTTGAGCTTATTCACCATTTGAGCAGATGAATCCTGCATGATATTGAGGGAGTTTTCAACACCTGCAAGATCTTTTGACTGAAGTTGTGTTTTAGTAAGATGGCTGTACATGGCAACCCCACTAAGCGTTGCACCTACTTCGTCATGCAGCTCCCGGCTGATGCGGAGACGCTCAGTCATCAGGGTTTGTTCATTCTGGAGCCGTTTCTTTTTTCTGAACCAGTAAAAACCGTAGCCCCCAATTAGTATGATGATTCCAATGCCCACCAGTGCAAAATTTTTACGCTGATTTTCTTTTTGTGCCAGTGCTGTTTTCAATTCATTCTCGGTAGCCAGTAGTTTAATCTGATCTTCCTTTTTTTCATACTCATATTGTGTTCTATATGAATTTGCATTATCAATATTTTCCTGAGTAACGAGGCTGTCTTTATAGGAGACATAAAGTCGGTAATGATCATACGCAGCCTTATAGTTACCTGACAGTTCATCAACTTCGTGAAGGACTGAATAAGCATTCGTTCGCCCCGGTGTAAAACCTTCGGACTCTGCAATTGACAATGCTTCGTTAATATACCGGTAGGATTTATTCAATAATTCCTTTCTTTCAGCTGGTGACTTAAGCCTGGCAAGAGATAAAAATGATCGGGCAAGGGAGATACTGGAAATCCTGTGCGATGCATTTCGTTGTGTCTCCATTTTATATTGTTCTCTGAAATAATACAAAGCACTGTCAAATCTTTTTAATGCCTCTTGCGGATTGGCTGCATCAAGTGCAGAATCCCCCATATTCTGTTGCACTGATCCAATCAACCCTAAGGTATATGCTATCCCAAATGCCGGGGCCAGGGTGTCAAGCTCCTTGTAGATAGTCAGGGCCCGACAATGTTGTTCATATGCATATCCGTGCTGTCTTTTCCCGGCATATACAAGCCCGATGTTGTTATAACTATAAGCAAGCCCCGCCCGGTCATTGAGCAACAGGTAAGCTTCTTTTGATTTTATTAAACTTTCCAGCGCCTTTTCTTCATTTCCCAGTTCAATGTAAGCATTCCCAATAAGCATTAACATGGGAGCCTGTCCTTTGATATCATTATTCTTTTCCAAAACAGCAATTGCTTTTAAAGCATAATTAATAGCCTCGGCAGCATTAAACTCCTGGTAAAAATATTTATTGGCTATCAAAGCATAACAATCAGCAATACCTTTAGGATCGCCTATCTTTCCTAAGATATCCACTGCTTTTGCAAGTGCAGCAAAAGAATTTTTGAAATCATCTTCGATCTTTCCAATTGCTATCAATGCTGCTGCAATCCCTCTTTTATATTGAATTCTCTCTGCAAGCATATATGCTTTTTCAGCATAATGGATCGCCATCGAGTCTTTCTGCCCGGAAGGAGCGCCGGCAATTCCAAGCAAAGCATTAACTGTAGTACTATCTCCCCGATTCTGAATAATGATATTCATCAGTGAATCCGTAGGAGATCTCTGCGCAACGCAACTCAGCGAAAATATTAGTATAGAAATTAAAAAAGCCAGGCTTTGATGCCAATACTGGAGGGGAAAAACGATTTTTCCGGGATATATTTTTTTTAACGTTGTCATCGCCCCGTCTAATAGCGTTTTCAAATTTGATTGAAGATAATATAATACATACTCATATATAAAAAGCCGGCAGAACTTTTTCATGATACCATGATTTTTGTTCGGATAAAGATTGGCTCTCCCTAAATCCTATTCAATACCCCATTGGAGTAAAATAAGCAGCCTGGACGATTTGCAAAAGAGGTCATCTGGCAAATAGCCTCTTTTCTTGCTATCCTGAAGCATAACCAGCATAAAAAAGGCCCCCGGTAAACCGAGGGCCTTTATCGAAAAATTTATCGCCTATCGTATTTCAATATAATCCAGCTTAAAATCTATACCGTTTTTACCGTACCGCGTAATATAAAGGTAGTTAGTCCCTGCTTCCAGGTACACATCACAATTCATCAATTTCCAATCCTGATGCGAGCCGGGTGCCAGCGAAATACTCCTATCATTGCTCTTTATCTCAATCCTGGAAGTACTCCCCGAGTTATCGACATTTTTATAGTTCAACCTTAGCCGGTATACCTTCGGTTTTGCAATATCAACAGCAATAAGAACAGTAGCACTGTCCTTACTCATATTCACATAACCGATACCACTCGCTTTCTCTTCGTCCGACTGCTTTTTTGAACCATTTATCAACGATGCCACCTCCGCTTCATATTTAGATGAATTATTGGTTATCCTTATCACTCTGCATTCATGCGGAAGCAACTTAACAGAGAAAGTGTTTGAATACCCGCCCAACTCCTTATGCAACCAAAGATCGCGCACCTGGTATTTCCCATCCTTTTTAAGCCCCAGCTCTTTTACAAAATCTATCCCACGCTCCTGCTCAGTTTCCTCCCGGTTAAACAATCCTATGACCCAATCCCCATTCGGCATCTGCCCTATCCATCTCGAACTATTTGCCGCATCATTCATATCATAACTAATGGGCTTACCGGCAAATCCCTCGTCATTCAGGGAAAGAAGTTCCTCATTTTGATAAAGCCAGGCATCATTGCCAATGGTATTGAACTGATCTGCGATAGCAATGGGAGAACCCGTCATCGCCAGCAATGAGATCTGGAATTTCTTTTCGTTTTCAGTTGGCAAAGTATTGATCCTTGTGAAATCTCCGTCCAGCACCATCTGGTCCCTGCCACCAATGTCTGCAAAACTTACAAACCCATCGAAGGCATTGGCAAATTGGGGCCAGTTATGTTTGGACTGGCCTCTGCGTCTGCTGCTCGTAAATTCCCAGCCGCCGTTGAAACAGTCGTCGCTTATGCGGATCATGTCGCCATATTTCAATTCAGTTGTTCCATGATTAAAGCAGTTTGGCATAACTAAACTGAGCATCATGGTGCTATCTGCAGCTTCTCTCATCCAGCGAAGGGCCTTATTGTATTTCTCTAGGCCATAATTGTTCTCGTAATTCTCCAGGAAATCGATCCTAAGGAAATTCACTCCCATTTCCTTAAAATATCGGATATATTCCTGGATCCATTCTTTCGCTCCCGGCCTGTCAACATCAACCCAGTATAATTCGCTATTAAAAGAAACAGGGCCTGTAATATCCCTGCTTGTATAGCCGGTTCCTTTAACCGGCAGATTGTCGTGATAGGCGGTTTTGGTTAACCATAAAGGATTGTAATAAACACCCATTTTCATTCCCTTATCGGCAATGTATTTAGCCCAGTAGTCAAAACCGAATTGCCAGTTGCTATTATACTTTGTTATGAACCCGTTTTCATTTAAAGTCTGGGCGCCTTCAATCCAGCCGTCATTACTCACCATATCATAACCGAACGCTTTAAAATTATCATTGACCCAGTCGATATTTTTTTTCCAGAGTTCTTCGGGTATAGGTTTGTTGTTAACCCAGCAATATTCATAAGCTATCCAATAGCGGGGACCGCTACCCTTTTTCCTGGAAAGAGGAATATCCTGGTATGTTTTTTTGGAAGCGCGTTGATCATAAGGCTGGGCATTCAACAATAATGCATCGGCGAATAGCATTATAAATAGCAGAATGGGAAGTGAGTTACGTCTCATCTGGTAATATTAATTCTTGTTATTAATGATAAGGTTTTCTAGTAGCCGGGATTTTGAATCAGGTTTGGATTGGCGTCCAGTTGTTCTTTTGGAATGGGATAAAGCTGACGGAAAGCTTCGTCGGTATAAGGCTTGAAAATAGTGGGATCGTTATACCTTCCGAATCTTATTTTATCAGACCTGCGCCATCCTTCCATAAAAAGCTCCCGGCCTCTTTCATTCATTATCTTTTCTGCATCGAGACTGTTAAATGGAGCAACGCCGGCCCTTTGTCTGAACTGGTTTACAATTTGCAGCGACGTCGTATTTGTCGGGTCTAATCTCCACATTGCTTCAGCTTTCATCAGCAGAATATCTGAATAGCGGAAAACAAAGAAATCACTATTGAGAAATCCGTTGCTGCCTTTTTCAACCTCCCATTTTATTATTCTCGCGCCTGACTGCCTTGCCGTATTATAAAGAGAAATGAAAGTAGGTGTGAGATTTACCCATGGGTCGCCATCAATTGCCGGATCCTTTTCATAACCGGGATCCAGCAGTTTGTCTCCATTTGCAGTGTATTGCGGCCCCCAAAGAAGATTATCTGTTTTCCGGATATCGTTGTCTTCATATAAATTAAAGAACTCTGTTTGTGCCGATAATCCGTTCCATGGTTGCTGGGTCAGCGAAAAAGTCTGCACATGGGAAGGATGCAGGCTGATCAATGGCAGAAACCAGGTCCATTGCGTATAGGTTTCATCGAATGGAATGGCGAATATCGCTTCTGTTGAATTCTGATTCTGCGCAATGAAGTTATCCTTGTAATTAGCCGTAAGACTGAACTCATTTGAGCCGATGATCTCATTTGTTGCATCTATTGCTTTTTGCCACTGGGGCGTACCACTATATACGCCGGCATTCAAATAGAGCTTGGCCAGGATTGATTGAGCCATCCAATAGGTAGCCCGTCCATAGGTATTAGTGTTGATATCTTTTGACAGGTTGGCAAGATTGTCTTTGACCTCCTTTTCAATGAAATTGTAAACTTCGAGCCTTGTGCTCGTTTTCGGCAGATAATCTTTAGGCACATCAAATTTGTCTACGATCGGAACGTTCCCCCATTCATCGATCAGCCATAAGTACCATAAAGCCCGTACCGTTTTTATTTCTGAAATATAAGTTTTGTATTTCTCTGCATCTATTTGTTCGAGCTGATAAATTAACCGGTTGCAGATATTAATTTGTCCGTAGAAGGATTGCCAGGTACCGGCGAAAAAACGATTGTTGGAGATCCATTTGTGATCGGTCATTTGCTGGTCCTGTCCATCACCTGCCCAATCTCCCCCTGTTCTTCCAACGATGGCTACTTCATCGGTGGTACAATAAATTGTCCATAAGTTCCCAAAACCCTGAAACTCTCTCAACCCGCTATATGCAGCTCCCAAAGCAGACACAATCTCTCCTTCCGTTTTCAGAAAATTATCATTTCCGAGCTGACTGTATAAAGGCTCTTTCAGTTTTGTGCAGCTGTTAAAGAGGGGAATAGTGCAAAGCAGCCCAACAAATAATGCTATGTTTTTTATATTAATGATTTTCATGATCGAAATTTTAGAATGAAACATTAAAGCCAAGTGTGAATGTCTTTGTGGTAAGCCAGCTATTGCGCGGCTCAACGCCAGGGGCCAGTACATTTCCGTCGTTATCGGTGTAGCGTGGTTCAGGGTCAACACCGGTGTATTTTGTGATGTAAAACAGGTTTTGCCCCGAAATAAATAACCGCAGATTTGAAATAGCCCCATTCGCCGGAGTTTTGAAATTGTAGCCAAGCGACAAGTATTCCAGTTTTGCAAACGAAGCATGTTCCAGGTAATAACTATTGTAAGCGGCGGGTCCTGTATAATTTGGATCGAAATACTTTGTGTTCACAAGATTGTATGAGCTTATCCTGGAAACCTGTTCAAACATCGTCCGGTTCAAATTCACAAGATCGTGACCATACACGCCCCTGAAGAATATATTCAGGTCAAACCTTTTATAGTTAAGTGTATTTGACCAGCCCCATTCACCTTTTGGCAAACCCCTTCCGATGATCGTCATATCCTTTTCATCTATCATATTGTTTTTATCGATATCCCTGATGATATATTTTCCATCTGCGCCTACGCCTTCATAGATCCAGCCAAACATTTGCCCTATGGGCTTTCCTTCTTCCACCCTCACCGTATTACCAGTAAGTGGAGCCGGCAAACCACCCACTTCTCTTACACCATATTTGATATCTCCCATGGAAAGGGAAACGACTTTCGTGTTGTAGGTAGAAAAAGTTGCTTTTGTATTCCAATTAAAGTGGTTGGTTTTAATTACATGATAGTCCAGCGAAACCTCAATACCTGTATTCTTTAACTTCCCTGCATTGAGCACAGTTGTTGGGAACAAATTGGGAGGAACGGGAACATTGAGTGTAATAAGCGCATCCTTTGTGTTGCGGCTATAAAAATCTACCGTTCCGTTAAGTCTTGAATCGAATGCGCTGAAGTCTACCCCAAAATCAATTTCTGATTTTGTCTCCCATTTCAGATCTGGATTAGGATTACTTTGAGGTGAATAAACGGGTGTGAACACTCCATTATATAAGAAATAGGTTGGAGACGATCCTGGGCCATAAAGTTGTTGCGACAAATAACTTTGTCCTGGCAAAGCCCCGGTCACACCATAACTGCCACGCAGTTTAAGCAGATCGATATTGGAAAGATCGAGTATCCGGCTAAGGTCTGCAGCCAGGCTAACGCCGGGAAACAATCCCCACTTATTGCCGGCGCCAAACCGTGATGAACCTTCCTTCCTTAATGAAGCTGACAGGAAATAAGTGTTGTTGTAAGCAAAACTTGCCCTTCCAAAAAACGCTGCCAGTTTATTGTTCTCTTTAACGCTGGTAGCGATCGCTTTTCCATCTGCGAAATCCTTGGCCGCGGCAAAATTGTTATACCCGAAAGCATCAGTCAGGAAATTACCTGCCTGGGTAAAGAAATTCTCCGAAGTAAAATCCTGGTAAGAATAACCTGCAAGAAAGTTCATCGTTAGGCCTCTAAGTGATTTGCTGTAGTTGCCTGTCACTTCAAACAGGTTACTTTTGGAGTTGTTATTACCACGGCTGGCCAGCCCGTTTCTATCCACACCGCTGGCATAATAGCTGTATTTGCTTATGTATTGACCGTTAGTAATGTTATCATTATTCCTTGCGAAGCGAACAGATCCGACAAGGTTTTTAATTACTTCATAGTCTGCCTTTAAATTATACATAAGGCGGCTGGTAACCTGGTTGTTGATGTTCTGCTGTATAATGCCAACCGGGTTGTATAGCTCGTGTACTTCAGATTGAAAGTAACCTCCATATTTTGAATAGGCCGGGTCAGACGAATGGATGGGCGCCGTTGGAGGCATCGCTACAGCAGCCCTGAATGCGTCTTCAAATCCTAATGCAGCATCCCTTGATTGCAGCGACAGGTTAAATAAAAGTGTCAGCCGGTCGTTCAGGGCTTTCTGGCTTAGATTGAGTCTTGCACCAAGCTGCTGGAATCCCGTATTCTTCAATATGCCTTCAACATTCCTGTAATTAACGGAAGCCATGTATTTCGTTTTGTCGGTGCCTCCTGACAAAGCCAGGTTATGGGTATGGGAAATAGCGTTCCGGGTTATTTCATTGAGCCAGTCAATATTACTTCCATAGTCCGTTCCTCCGTTTGCCAGGTAGGTTTGGCTATTCATTACAGGCAGATACCTGTTTTTCATTTCTGACGATACATATCCATTGTATTCTACCCGGGTTTTACCTTTTGCACCAGACTTGGTCGTAATCAGGATCACTCCTGAAGAGCCTCTCGTGCCATAAATTGCCGCGGCGCCTCCATCCTTCAAAACATCGATAGAAGCGATATCATTCGGGTCGATACTGTTCAAATCAACACCAATGATCCCGTCAACAATGATCAGGGGCTGCGAACTGGCTCCAAGCGTCGATAATCCTCTCAACCTGATATTATAGTTGCCATTGGGATTTCCCTGTGGCGCCACAATGCTTAATCCTGCCACCTTTCCTTGAAGCAGTTGAGCCGGATTGTTGATAGCACCCTTGTTGAGGTCGCCCGGCGTTAAATGAGCGACAGCATTGGTAACCTCTTTTTTGGCAACGGTTCCGTACCCGATCACTACTACGTCACCAAGCGACTGATTGTCAGTCAGCAGAATTATACTCAGGTAGGTATCTTTTACAACTTTGATCTCCTGGCGCTGATACCCGGCATGGGTGAATACCAAAAGGGAGCCCGGCTTTAAGTTACCCAGTGAGAAATTCCCTTCGTTATCTGTCGTGGTTCCGAGGTTGCTTCCCTCAATGGTTATATTCACGCTGTTAAGGGGGGTTCCTTTGTCATCTTTTACGTTGCCCTTCAAATCGAGATTTTGTGAAATGGCCGCCACGCTAAAGAAATTGCCGAGGGTAAAAAGCAAGACAAGGCGAAAGCAATGGTTGATTCTTTCTTTCATATAGCCAGTTTTAGTTTGAATTAAAAATGTTCGCAATAGCAAATCAATACCAGCCAAATTACTCGCGACAGGGCAAGCTGGATTCAACATCAAGGAAAAAACTAAACGGCACATCCAAGCTATAAACTGATAATCAACTTATTACATTTGCAGCTAATGCCTTAAAATCTAAACCGTGAATATGGTTAAAGGGGAGTTCCGGACAGGTTGACCAGCTATATAAAGTCGTGGTTTCGCATTTTTCCGGGGAGGGAGGGTTGAGAAGCAGTGTCAGGTCTTTTCAGAAAGTGCCGATTTGCATAATTCTTTTTTCGAAATCGTTGGGGTAACCTGACTTGTTTTTGATCCTTGATCTGTAGGTATAAATAGTGGTCAGCGAATAGCGGAGCAGTGAAGCAATCCTGTTACTATCGGATATTCCCAACCGGATAAGGGCAAATATTCTTAGTTCCGTTGACAGTCCTTCATTGGGTTTGGGCAGAATTTTTTCTTTCTCCGGCATCAGCTCATTGAATTTTTCAACAAAATCAGGGAATATGGTCAAAAACGCCTTATCAAAGCTATGGTAGAAGTCTTTCAGCTCTGTTTCAACAACAGCTTCCTGGATTATGTCTGGAGAACTCTCCTGAAGCCCTTTTTTCAGGATAGTCCTTTTTTTCAATGATTTTTGATAATCCTCGATTTTCCCAATATAAGTGGAACAGAGATCGAAGAAATGACCAACATAGAACTCCTTAATCCGGTTAGCATCCGAAAGTTCGGTATTAATATTATTCAGTTGCTGGTTGGCATTTTTCAGGTCTTCATTCATCATGTCCAGTTTCTTCCTGGCTTGTGCCAGTGAGATCATCTGTTTCCTGATCAGGAACACGGTAATTAACAGGCCCACAACAAGACAGCTGATGATCACCAGGGCTGCTCTCATCCTGTTGCGTTGCTTAACACTTTCTTCTTCGTAAGCCTTTTCAATAATGGGTAGCATTTTCCCGATCTGGAAATTCCTGTACCGGGCATTGTAAAAATTTGCATCATCCAGCGCGTAATGGGTGTATTTATAGGCTCTCTTAATGTCACCGGTAATAAACAGCGTATTCGACAAAGAAGTTAGAGCAAGGTTTTCCATAGTGGCACTCTGTATATCCGAAATGGCCGCGATGATCATGTATTTGAGTTTCTCATCCCTTTCGCGCCCTCCATTAAATTCGTTGTAGAATAATGACATGCAAAGCTGTGCCCCGGCATACATATGCATTGAAGTGTCCACTTTTGCCAGGCAGGCCCTGAGTGCTTTTTCCGCATTACTATTATCATGTTTGACATAATAATCTTTAAACTTCCAGAAATAAAACTCTGCTGAGTTGGGTTGCAGGTATGCCAGCGCTGAATCCCTGTATTTTATTAATTGTGAATTGTAAATAGTTTTAAACCGGCTGTCGTTTATAAAATCCAGTAAATGAACATAAAGCTCTTCCTGTGCAGTGTAATAAAGTAGTTTTAAGCTGTCGTCTAATGCGCTTGAAGGAATCGAATCCAATAATTTCTGGGATTCACTAAATATACCTACGGATGAAAGTAACCGGGCTTGTTGAATTTGAGTTTCAAATTTCCATTTGCTATTCCTGTTGTCAATCGCAATGATCTTGTTACGATCAAGATATTCAAAGGCCGAATCGCTAATGTAATACTGGTATTCATCGATAATCGATTTATTCAGATCAAATTGCTCTTTGGCGGATTTGCCGGGAAGCTGCTCCTTTAATAAATCGATCTTCTGATCTTTCTTTTTTTGGTAGTGCCCCTTATTTTTCAGGGTATAATCCAGCACATTTAAAAGAGAATCAACATTGGCCTGTCCCTTTGAATAATGAGAGATGAAAAGCAATAAAAAAACAAGGGTGCGTATTTTGAGAGGTGGCATTTTAAGTTGTGTCAGGTTATCGATCCGGGCAAGCAGTCATGTGACACAAGTTAAGTTAAAAAAGCAAGAGTTGAGTAAGACTGTATGTTACAATCACAGCTGAACGGCAAATGCTTTTTCCCCATTCCAGTTAACCACTTTCGCAGGTTTATTTTCTTCTTTTATAGTAACCTGGTATTTGCCTCCAGCCCGCCGAACGTTAATATCAAACCTTGTATTGAAAGCATAAATATTTTTCAACGACATATGATCCCATCCCCTGGGCAGTTTAGGGCAGATCATAAATTCTTTAAACCCTACCGGCTCAAATCCAAAAGCGCCTTCCACAAGGGCACGGCAGTAAAGCCCGCTTTCTGCTGAAAGATGCCGCTGATTGCCTTCGGGCCATGCCTCAATTGCATACGGTACATGCTCGCCTAAAAGGCGCTGAGCAGAATAATAAGATAGATAAGAAAGCGCTGTATCAGTGGCACCAGCTTTTAACAATCCCCGGAAGGCATACAGCGTAGACCTGTCCCAGAATGTAGTGGAACCTGATTCGGTCAACAGGCCATTCGGTGTCCATAATTTAGGCGATAGCAATGCCGCCTGCGTTTGTTCTTTACGGTCATTGATACCCATCACCAGTGGCAAACAGATCCAGGAACGAAGTTTATTATTGCCATCGTAGTAACGATACGTATTATACCCTTCCACCGATGCTCCGAAATAGCGTTCAATATTATTTTTCAATTCCTGTGCTTCCTTTTTCCATTCCTTTGCCAGGTCTGTTTTGCTCAGTGCTGCTGCTAATTTTGAGCCATACAGGAAGGATGCATAAGCCAACACATTTGTAGATAAATTGTATTTCCCGGCAGGGAACCGTCCCTCCAACTCATCAGAGTCGGAAAAGATAACGCCCTCCGGAGATTTCTTATGCAGTAAAAACCGATTACACCATTCTATCAGTGGCCAAAGCGAATAAGCTTCGAGTGTATCGGCACAGGTTAGCGCGAATACCGATGCCCCATAAGCTATCATGGCCTGGTCACCCCTGTCGCCGGCACCATTCCAATAGCCAGTTCCTTCAGCAATGATCGAACTGGGAATTGGCCTGAGGGAATCATTGATATATTTCGCAAAATGACGGAAGCTATTACGAGCCGATTCAAGCCCTGCGGCATTTCCGAGATAGGCAAAAAAAGGATTGATATATTCAGCCTGGTCATTAGCCCATATAGCGGCATAGTATTCACCGCCCCCCGGGCCGTGCATTAAGCCTTGCTTTGTTTCATAGATGCTTTCTGCTGCCCTGATCTTGGCAAAAGCAAACATGCGGTTAATTGTATCATTAGGAGTTTGAAGCAACAATTTTTCCTGGAGTTCATTCACCAGTTCCTGTCTTTTTTCCCATTCATATCCGTCAGCGCAATAAAAAGGCTCATCTGATTTTTTCCTGGCAGAGATCACCAACCAGAAATGATAAGCACCCCTTGCCGGGATAAGCTGGCGCCCTCCATTATATACCTTGTAATTGATAACATACGAACCATACACTCCTTTGTTTTCGTCGGTGATGATATTGCTGTCGATCGATGGAATGTAAACTGATACAGGAGCAGTGGTGTTGTTCCGGATAATATAGGACTCCAGGTAGGCCGGCTTATCGGTAGAGGGAAATATCTTCCTTTCTAAACTGAATCCATGTTTCAGGAGACTCCTGGATTGCAATGCACCCCTGATAGAAAATGACTGGGGAACTTCACTTGCTTTTTCATCCCCGATCATAATTGCATCCACCAGGTTGCCGTCAAATTCCCGGATAAGATTCCCCCTGGTATCATTCGGGATTGTGCGCAGCATAGGGAAAACAAGTTTCCTGCTGATATGCATCGTTCCTGGTGAACTGAGCCCATACCGGACGATCGCAGAGATCTGCTTGCCGCTCATTTCTATATGATCAGTATGTATTTGCCCCGGCTGCACGGTCCATTGGATGCTTCCATCATTTTTAAGATGCCAGTATTTCTGTTGGGCAAATAAAGAAATCCCAACCAGTAATAATACCGGCAGAATTATTTTTTTCATCCTGTTCTTCGTTTGTTTTGTTCTACCTGATTAAAGCGTGCTTCTTCTTGCCAGCGTAGTAGGTATGGTTATTTGTATTTTTTCCTTTTTGAGTATAGCTTCAGCGGCCATGGTTCCCATCAGGGCAAAGTTTGCAGAGTAGGTCGTTATTCCTACAAACTCTTTGGCCGGCTCATCATTATGCGATAGCAGCCCGATATCTTTACCCGGTTTAAACTTCTTGGCCTTACATTCTTTCAATATTTCCCAGATGGCAAAGTTGTCCAGGGTAAAATAAACCTTCCCTTTTTCGATAGTACCCGGAATAAATTCTTTTACTATCCTTCCTTTTACTTTGTACTTCGTTAAAAATTTCCGGAATGAACTCAATATCTCTTTTGGATCAAGCGAGTCAGGAGAATGATAAAAGATAAATTCATCGAATTTCTTTATCTCATCAGCCAGTTCAACAAACACTTTATAGGACGATTGCTCAAATTCCTGGGTAATGTGATTAAACTCTCCATCAAGCGGTTCAAACCGGTCAAACATCAATAATTTATTGCGGGGAATGCTATCCAGCAATTCCTTTGATTTAGCGTGTGGAATGGGGGCGATAGCGTACATACCAAACTGGCCTTTGATCCTTTGCAGGATGGTTTCAAAGATTTCAATGTTGCCGTGATGAAAGAATACCTGCAGGCTGATAGCACTGCCCAGGGTGTTTCTGAAATTGCGGTAAAACTGCTCTTCGAAGCTGTCGAGGTTGTACATCAACAGGGCCACTTTCAGCAATTGTTCCGTACTGCCATTGGCCACATAATAACCCAGGCGGTTCTTCGACTCAATAATACCCCGGTTTACCAACTCACGGTAGCCTTTTATAATTGTTTCCCTCGAGAAACCCAGTTCGCGGATCATTTGATTGACGGTAGGAAGCACATCATCTGTCAGCAGTATCTTTTCATTAATGGCGTTGATGACACCCTGCACCAGCCTGTCGTGCTTGGAATAGGCAGCTACCTTTTCCAACTCCCGGATTTTTTCCAATACATTCATAGTTTTCTCCATCAACTATCGATTATAAATACCTTAGCTATACATTATGGCAAAATAGCCATCATTGTTTTGCCGGGCAAGACCTTCACATCCACATAAGAACAGGTATTACCCATCCTGTCTGTTTGGGGGATAGCTCTTATCTTTTTATCATCTACCTGGATAAAAGACAGGCGCCCATGAAAAGACACCCGCCAGTTAATTGTTTTTTTCCCATTATTTGTCAATGTGCTGCCTTTAGGCCAATGTTTCAGGTCTATACGCGATGCAAGAATATTCAGGTTGCGAAGTTCTGAAGAATTAGCCGATTTATTATTATAAATCGTAGTTAAGCGGTTCGAGGGTGCATCCGCTTCAACACCCATGATCCCCTGCACAATTCCTTCTATCACGCCAAAGGATACTTCGGGGTACTCCCTCCTTTTTGTAGCAGGATGCGCCAGGTACAGAATATACCTGTACGCTTCTTCAGGATATCCATACCGGCATAACTGGTAAGGCAGGTACGACAGGTTCTCTACATTCGAAGGCATGCTCAGCAAATGTTCAATAGTGCTTCTTATACGGCTGCTATCGGTCAAAGCATCGTACCAAAGCAAATAAGTCCCTCCTTCTCCCCTTCCGAATGTTTGCTGATCAGTAAAATAAGTATAGTATGAACGGGCATCTTTATTCCACCAAAAAGTTTCGAGATGCTGACGATATTTTTCTGCTTTTGCCAAATGCTTTGCAGCTAACTGATGTTCACCCCGCATCAGGGCAATAGCTGCATAGGTTTTCATGGCCCGGTAAATGGCTGCTACAAGGTCCACTCCCATCCGCATATCAGCCACAGCTTCATTGTATGAGGGCAAACCTCTGCTGCTATGAAAATAATCTTTGTTGTTATATGGCACAGGAGCATTAGGATGGGCCGGCCGCTTCAACAGGGAGTCTGCCTGCAAGATCCAACGCTCTAAATAATCCTTAACAGTTCTATCAAAGAAAAATTTAAACGCCGGGGTAGTAATATAGCTGCTATCGCCCGTCCACAGGTACAGGCGCCAGCAGGTATAGATCAGTTCAAAGTTGGCATTGAGATTATACCAGAACTCACGGTCATTGCGGTAATCCTCAGGGGCAGGTTTTCCAAATTTGTTCATTTCCCAATAGGTGCACCAGTCTTTTGCTTCAGAAACATTTGTTACAAACTTTGTCAGCATATTTTTATTCGCTGCTTTCCATCCCAGTATTTCAGCTGCTATTGATTGATGAGATACATCCCGTATACAAAATGCATTCCGGGAAGGCAATGCAGCTTCATACCAGGGGCCAATGGGATCACCAGGATCTCCTTTATAGGACAAAGCCATTTCTTTAGCCCGGTAAAAGGAATTTTGCAGGGCTGTATCGGAAGAACTGAATTCAATGGAAGAAACCTGCGAACGGGAATCAAAACAAACACAACAGGTCAACAGCAGGAAAGAAAGCCTGCATGCCGCCTGTTTCAATATCATCCATGTATTTTGTACCATCTCATGTTGTTGTAAGATAAACGGACCGGTTTATTTCAACAGCCTGTACATGATCACCTCATGTGGCTGTAGCATTGTATTCAGCGGCTTGTCGGTATTGCCGTCTGTTTTTCCGGTCCATACATTGTATAAACGATGCGTCTTATTCCTGTCAAGTTCATAGCCATATAATTTATCTGTCACCTGCTCTTCTTTCCAGTTAAAGTAAACCTGTCTTGGCCGGCTGCTCCGGTTCAGAAAACAAGCGGCCCATTCTCCATTTTGCAATGGCCTGAACCATATTTGCAGGCTGTCCATCTCGGCGAATTTAAATCCCTGCACGCCAAGCGGGTCCTGGTCAATGGCAATAACGGATCTATTGGTAAGGATATCTCTTGTTTGCTGTGTCATATTCCGGATATCATTACCTGCTATAAGCGGAGCTGCCATCATAGCCCAGATGGAAAAATGAGTTTTGTCTTCGGCATAGCTCATTCCATTACCTACTTCCAGCATATCCGGATCATTCCAGTGACCGGGGCCTGCATACCTACGCAATGAATCGTTCTGATCTACAATGCGCATTACGCTAAGTGCATCCCAGGTTCCGTAGCTATGCACTGAATCGAACACCTGGTAAATATCTTCAGTGGTGCGCCATAGCTGCCCTACCGGTGCAGCCCATTGCCAGGGTTTATTTACACCCCATTCGCAAATACTAAAGATCATTGGCCGGCCAGCCTTTTTCAAGGCCCTGCTCATGGTAGTATAAGCTTCTTTTGCCGTAATTCCCGTTGTATTGCACCAATCGTATTTCAGGTAATCAATATTCCATGCTGCATAATTGGCTGCATCCTGGTATTCGTATCCACGGGTTCCGGGATACTTTGCACAGGTAAGCGTACCGGCACAATTATACATGCCAAATTTTAATCCCTTCGAATGCACATAGTCTACCAGCGCTTTTAACCCGCTGGGAAATTTCTTTGGATCAGGCACCAGGTTTCCCTGGCTGTCTCTTTCCATTGCCATCCATCCGTCGTCAAGCACAAGATATGTGTAGCCCGCATCCCGCATGCCGGAAGAAACTAACACATCGGCTGTTTCCCTGATGAGCTTTTCATTGATATTTGTCTGGAAGGTATTCCAGCTATTCCAGCCCATCGGTGGTGTTGATGCGAGCCCTTCAAACTTTTGTGCATCTGCATCAAACAGGGATATAAATACGAAAAGATAACAGATTATTTTCTTCATTGTATGGATTACTTTTTAATTACAGTTACCATTTATTGCCGTTTCCCGGACTGTGCATTTTAAAAATGCTTCCGGCCCGATTCCCAGGTATGAGGGATCTCCTGTTGTATTCGGCACCCTGCCAGAAATAAAGTCGAGATACCAATTCATCCAGGGAAAACTATACTGGTATACCTCAGCTGCATGCACAGAAAAACCACCTGCTTTCTGCGGAAGGCTCAGCCCTTTGCTCTGGTAAAAATTCTCTCCAACAGTATGCAGCCATTCATGTACCCATACCCCCGGATCATTTGCTTTATAGTTGTTGATCTTACCGGTAATATCAAGACCAGCATCAAACTTGATGGTAACATAACCTGTTTTACTGCTTTCAGCCATAGGGTTGGTCCAGGCCAGGCCGAAGTAGTTTCCCGGAAAACTACAGCCTCCTTCCCGCTCTCTCCAAAACACGAATACACAATCATAGGCTCCCGGTTGTATTTGTGGCACCAGGGTTGTTATGGAAGGGGGTTCCACAGTGTACCCGATACTACCCTTAGTCAGCACAACGGGAGTAGTTATATCCTTTCTTTCAGTCTCCCATTTCATTGCGTTGTAAGAATATTTTTCAAAATGCTCTTTCAGGCTCCATTTAAAAAAATCGTACGCGGCATCCAGTTCAACTGTGGAGAAGTGAGTGCTGCACTCACCAGTTGTCGTCGTTCCTTTTGTTTCATTGAGCCCTATCCATAATGCCTTCCATATTTTGGGCGATGGTTTGTCGGCTATGGAAAAATCGATAGCGGTGTTTGCGGAAACAGCCATCTCTTTTCTCAGATAAACAAATGAGTTTTTAAGAGCCACGCCAATCGTATGATTACCTGCCGGAATATTTACCGTTCCCGGAGCAGACTTGCCGGTGTATTCCCCGTCAATGTACAGGTATCCCTGTTCTCCACCAGGTGTGGAGATAGTCATGGTACAGGGGAGACTGGCTTCCGGTTTAGCATGATTTTTTTTACAGGCCTGAAAAAAGATCATAGCAGAAAGTAGTATACAGAGAAAATATTTCATGTGAAATACATGCCGTTTTATGAAAGTATAAAGGGGTTGTCATAAAAGAGCATAACAACCCCTTACTGATCTTAATTATAACCAGGATTTTGCTCCAGGCCTGTTCTGTTTATTTCCGTTCTTGGAATAGGCATCAGGTAATGCCTCGTTTTATCAAAGCTTCTTGATTCGAGGTCTTGATACTGGTAGGTTTTTACACCGGTGTTGGCATTGCGGGTAATGATAACTTGCCGTACCGGCTTGTTATCCGTTATTTCGGCAATTTTCCAACGGCGGACATCGTAATAACGATGCCCTTCAAATGCCAGCTCTACCTGTCTTTCATTGCGCAATCTTTTTTCAAGTGCTGCTCCGCTTTCGGCAAGGGGTACCGTGATGCCTGCCCGTTGCCTTATCTTGTCAAGGTAGGTCCTGGTATTTTCTTCATGGCCCAGGTAAAATTCAGCTTCAGCATAGTTGAGATAAATTTCACCCAACCGCGACAGTATCCAGAACTTATTGGTTTGGGTAGTAACATTAAAGTTGAATGTTGTGTCCATATATTTCCGGAAAGCATAGCGCGTTAAACTATTATTCCATACATCATACCCTTCATCCGAATCATAACCTCCTTCATAAAATTGCGCCTGGGTAGTAGTACGGTCACCGAAATAAGCAGGGTTACCGGTAGGCCTTCCGTCAAAAATTATACTGGCATAGAAACGGGGGTCCCGGTTAACATACGGGTTTTGCGGGTTGTATCCGGAAGTCGGATCACTGATATATTTACCATCGGCAGTACCATAAGCATCCACTAAATCCTGGGTAGGCGCAAATGCAGCCCAACCATGATAGCCGTTGGGAAAACACATCATTTCAAGACCGGTAAATGGGTCCCATTCACCCCTGTAACCAGAAAGGTGCACCCCAATCAATTCACTGTTTGAAGTCGTGAACAGGGTTGAATAATTGCCGGTATACAAACTAAATGCAGGCAGGTCAATAACAGCTTTTGCCGCAGCTGAAGCAGCTACCCATTTCGACTGATCGTTGTTGGTATTCCATAATGGGCTGGCCGCGTACAGCAATAATCTCGATTTGATGGCAAGCGCCAGGGCACTGGATGCCCGGCCTTTTTGTGCATTCACATTCCCTAATAATGTTGCGGCATTATCCAATTCGTCACTAATGAATTTTACACAATCATCGAAGCTGCTTCTGCCTACCTTAAAATCTGAATTAAGATTGAAAGGCTCTTTAATCAGCGGCACGCCGCCATAATCACTAATAAGCTGAAAGTATGCGTATGCCCGCAAAAAGGTGACCTCGCCCTTTAGCCTGTTCCGGTAGTTCTCATCGCCGGGTACATTGTCAATTCTTGAGAGGAAAATATTTGCGCTCTGGATCTGGCTGTAATTCTTTGACCAGATATCGAAGTTTCCAGCATTGTCAGGCGACAGCAAACCCTTGTTCAATACATTTCTTGAACCGCAGGTATAACTGTCTCCAAACTTGGTAAAACCTTCATCACTCGCAGACGACAATACAACGCTCCGGCTTAAAGAATTCCCCCAGTCTACCGTAAAAGTTGGGAGAACATTGTATATATTATTGGCATATGCTTCCGCCAACTTTAGATCCTGCCAAACGGACTCATCCGTATAAGAATCCAGGGGAGCTTTATCCAGCACCTTGGAACAGGATGATAGCAGGAATCCTGTACAAAAGATGCTTAGTGCAACGACTATTTTAGAGTTCATACGTTTATTTTTAGAATCTGATAAAATCTATAACCCGATATTGATTCCGAGCCTGAATATTTTTGATTGCGGATAATTAATACCGGTAGTATTATTGGTTTCCGGATCAATGCCATACTTTTTCATGTGATCAAAAGAGAGCAGGTTGTATGCACTAACATATACGCGGACATTTGACAATCCAAGGCGGGAATATGCTCCAGGTGGCAGGTTATAGGCAATCTCCAGGTTTTTTAACCGCAGGAAGGCGGCGTTTCTAAGCCAGAAATCAGAATTGTTATAGTAATAAGAATTGCTGCTGTTGTCGTTAAAGGCCCGGGGATAAGGACTGTTAACTTTATCGGAAGTGTAACGACCATCATACAGCCATTGCGGAGGTGCAATTAATGAACCCTGCATCTGGGAGTTAAGCAGTTGTTTCGCTTTTGCCTGGCCAGAAAGCAGCATATTAAATGCAAATCCTTTATAAGTAAGACCAAGCGTAAAACCATATACAATTTTCGGAATGGCCGATTCATAGGTCCTCACCGCATCATCGAAAGTGATAAAGCCATCCTTATTCGTGTCTTTTATCCTCAACTCACCTGGTCTCGCACCCGGAATATGAACAGATTGATCGATTTCATCCTGTGAGCGGTAAATGCCGTCGCTGGCAAATAATAACCAGGAATCAATAGGGTGGCCTTCAATCTTTTGCCAATCAGGAACAGTTGCTGCCTCATCACTGAAAATCACTTTGCTCTTTGCAAAAGTTCCATTAGCACCTATAATATAATTCACATCGCCGATGGCATCGCTATAAGAAACCGAAAAATCAAACCCCCTGTTTAATGATTCTCCAATATTCTCTTTTGGCAAGCTCATGCCCGTATACAGGGGAATAGAAGCATTCCTGGATGCAAGGATATTGGTTCTTCGATAATGGAAATAATCTGCGGTGATATTGAGTTTGTTGTTCAACAGACCCAGATCGATCCCTATATTCCGTGTGTCCTGTTTTTCCCAGGTAATATTTTCATTAGGGGTGCTGGATAAATAAATGGAATTTGCAAGCGAATAACTATCGCCAAAATAAGAGAAATAACTGGTGTTGGTTACCAGTTGATACCTGGTAAGAAACAGGTATTGATCAACGGCGTCACTTCCAAGGATACCCCAGGAGCCTCTCAATTTTAATTGGTCGATAAAGGGCAGGGCATCCTTAAAGAATTTTTCCTCCGAGATACGCCATCCGACAGACACAGAAGGGAACAGTCCCCAGCGATTATCAGCAGGAAAATTAAATGAACCGTTGTAACGCATGGTAACCTCGGCGAGATACTTGTTGGCGTAGTTATAGGCTACACGTCCCAGGTAGCTGGCGCGACCATCCTGCGAAGCAGACCCGGTTGCAACCTGCCCGTCGGCCGCTCCTGTAAATATCTGGTCAATCTGGTCACTCAACAGGTTCTTCCGGAACGCGTAGGCACCCCAATTGGTCGTGTTGGTTGCTTCATAACCTACAAACGCATTGATCTGATGGCGATCAAATTGCCTGTCGTAAGCGAGTTTAATAAAGCGGGTACTGCCATTGTACATCCTTTCATCTTGTGTTACAGCTGAAATGGCGGTGCTGGTACGCTGATTGGAATAAACGCCGGTAGTCCTGTTATAGGAATAAGCATCCCAGGGCTTGTTGAATATTTTTTCGTGGCGCATGTTCACATCGTAAGAAGCATAGCCGCTTAGAGACAATCCTTCCGTGATAAAAGGCATTTTCCATTCAAACCCTGCCAGGGGAGTAAGTACATAATTTTTAATTTTGTCATACCCCGGGGCATCGGTTACAAGGATAACGGGATTACGGCCTGCGGCCACGCCTGCGCTTGGAGAACCGTTAGCCCAATGAGTAGGGATAAAGGGATACATGGAACGGGTTTCGTGCATAATGCTCCCGATACTATAAGTAGGATAAGTGCGGTCTTCCACCCTTCCTGCCAGGTCCAGGTTCACCTTCAGATTTTTTGAGATCCGGGCATCGATATTTGAACGGAAGTTATATTGTTTGTAATGCTCAATGCTGTTCCTGAAATTACTCGACTGATCCATATACTGGCCGGAGAAATAGTATTTCACATTTTCATTACCTCCGCTTACGGAGATAGAGTGTGCGGTTTGCGGAGCGTTTTTGCGATACACTTCGTTAATCCAGTCGGTACTCGTATAGTTAGGATCATTACCTGCTTTATATTTTTCAATCTCTTCCTGTGCATAGGTGCCCGGATTAATCTCATTATAGTACGTCATGTATTGCCAGGCGTTCACGATTTTGGGAAGCCTGGTCAACTGTTGTATACTATACGAACCATCGTATTGAATAACAGGCTTGCCTGTTTTACCACGTTTGGTTGTAACCAGGATAGCGCCGTTGGCAGCCCGGACCCCATAAATAGCGGCTGACGCATCTTTCAATACAGTAATACTTTCTATATCGTTGGGGTTAAGCCGGCTGAAATCCCTGTCGGGAACACCGTCAATAACAATTAAGGGACTGGTACCACCGCCGAAAGAGTTGAATCCTCTGATATAAATAGAGGAACCATCAGCACCCGGCCGGCCTGACCGGTTATTGGCGATAACGCCCGGTATACGCCCGGCAATGGCATTAGAAACATTCGCGGAGCTGCTTTGAACAAGATCAGCGCCTTTTACAGTAGCCACCGATCCGGTCAATGTTGCTCTTTTCTGTGAGCCATATCCCACTACGATCACATCATTCATCGATTTTATTTCAGGTGTCAGCGTGATGTCAAGACTTGCATTATTCCCAACATTGACTTCAATAGAAGTAAAGCCAGTATAAGATATAAGGAGTACCGATTTCTTTCCGGCAACAGAAATACTGAACCGGCCATCTTCCAGGCTGACTGTCCCGTTAGTGGTTCCTTTTTCGGTAATAGAAGCACCGGCAACAGGTTCGCCCTTTTCATTTTTTATAAGGCCGCTGATCCGCGTAGCAGTTTGCGCCAGTGCTGAAAGCCCAAAGCTTAACAGCAACGGCAATATAAAAACGGTTATACGCAACCGTTTGGAATTATTGGGAATTGCACATAGCAATCCCCAGTAAAAACAATTTCTCATAATTTGTTTTTTGGTTATGACTGAAGGAATAAAAGTGGAGATACAGGAATTGAGCAGGAGCTATCAGCTACTGTCGTAACGGGTAAGAAAAATCATATGCATGGCAATCGTTTTATTTGTAATCGACCAGGGCAAAAGAGTGATTTTCGTCAGGTCTAGTCTAGTCTGGTCTATTACAAATATAGGGATTCCCTGATATAAAAAATATTTTTTTGAAAGGCTATAAAGTCAGTAAAACTTTAGATATGCATTAACTTGTGAACCAATTACTATTGCCTGCCGCGATTTATCATCCCCCACTAAAATCATTAATCATGTGGTACAACACCAAAGTCACTGAATTATTAGGCATCGAATACCCTATCATGCAAGGCCCCTTTGGCGGAAATTTTTCAACAGTTGAATTGACAGCTGCCGTATCCAATAGCGGGGGAATCGGTGGTTATGGCGCTTACACTTTAAGTCCGCAGGAGATCATTGATATAAATAGCAAGATCAAAGCCTCGACCAGCAAACCATACAATATCAATCTATGGGTATCAGATAATGATGTGCCGGGCGGAACTGTCACTGATGAACAATACGAAGCGGCTAAAAAAATATTCAAGCCTTATTTTGATCAGGCCGGTATACCCGTGCCTGAAAAACCTGCTCCCTTCAAATCAAGATTTGAGAATCAATTGCAGGTGATATTCGATATCCGTCCAAAGCTGTTCAGTTTTGTGTTCGGTATACCTTCTGCCGATGTTCTGGAACAATGCCGTAAACTCGGTATTAAAACAGCGGGAGCAGCTACAACATTGGATGAAGCCATTGCGTTGGAAAATGCTGGCGTGGACCTGGTCATTGCTGCCGGTTTTGAAGCAGGTGGGCATCGTCCATCATTTTTGGCACCAGCAGAACAATCGACTATCGGGACCTTTGTGTTATTGCAATTGATCAGGGAAAAAATAAAAGCACCTGTTGTAGCTGCAGGTGGAATTGCTGATGGCCGTGGTATTGCAGCAGCACTCACTTTGGGGGCAGATGGTGTGCAAATAGGTACTGCTTTTCTTGCTACGGAAGAATCAGGAGCATTACCTGCCCACAGGCAAATGCTATTATCCGGTGCAGCAAGAAATACAAGCCTGACAAGAGCGTTTACAGGGCGATTGGGCCGCGGAATTGCTACTCAACTGGCAAAAGACCTGGCAGGAAAAGAAGATCATTTTTTACCGTTCCCTTTACAGGGCTCCTTCATGTCTTCTTTAAGAAAAGCTGCGATCGAACAACAGAAATGGGATTTGCTGCTATTCTGGAGCGGCCAGATAGCACCGGTACTTCATCATACAAAAGTGTCAGAACTGATGCAGTCGCTTGTTGAGGAAACAAATGCTCTCCAGAAGTAAAAGGTTGTGTGGATCCGCTACAGCTATCATGCATTTGCCATTAGCAGATCAAATGCTTTTTGCCCGATTATACTTTGCAAAACTTCGGGGCTGTCTTTAGCCTGGCTTCTTAAATCACTTACCAACAGTGAAGGATCATAGTTAGTGCAAAAAGCAATCTGGATCCCGATTCCCCAGATAGTGGTATCAGGGATCTTTTTTAAAAGCTCGATCAGTTCATTATTAACCAAGATATTCTCCAAAGAAGTTTTTTTAAATCGGTTACAAACTTCAGGTGGCATAAAAGCAGAGACCATTCCTTCACAGGTTAGCAACAGGGAATCCTGTGTCTGTATTAGGAATGGTCTCAAAGCTTTCATAGAGTAAACCCTACTTGAGATCCGTTTTTAAAATCTGCAGTACCGGCTTTTATGAAAAACACGCTGCTATTTTATCTCTTGCAGGTTTCCAATTTTCCTGAATTTTCATAAGGGAAAAATTGTATCGTCTTCCGCCACCATTCAATCCCAAACGGAACGGCTGCTGGCTGCGATTTATACTATGTAGACGACCGGACAGTACCGGGGTTGCCTGAGGAAATAAAAAAGAGCAGAGGATTATCATTTTATCGGCCTGACGAATAAAAACCAAAAAGGTTGCCCTACATGTAAATTTTTTATTATATCTAGTAATTTTACTTTTGCATTCCCAAAAATTACTAGAAACATTAAATGAATCCCATCGGGCTAAATAGCGGAACTTCTGCAGAGGGCAACGGAGATAGCGATATTGGAGTCTTTATTAAAAAGACCCTGGAAGGAGATGATAACGCTTTCCGATATATCTATAATTTTTATTCCGGGAAAATGTACAGTCTATGCAGGCGGTATGCCGGCGTAGTGGATGCTGATGACCTGTTCCAGGAAGCGTCTATCAAAGTTTTCCGGAGCCTTGCCAATTATAAAGGACTGGGGTCGTTTGAAGGATGGATAAGAAAGATCTTTGTAAATACCTGCCTGGATTTTCTTAAAAAGGAAAACAAAATGGTTTTCCTGGAAAATATGGAAGAAGAAGAAGCGATTCATCCTTCTGTTGAAGCTGAAAATTCTATTACCCTGTCGAGTGATGATTTATTAAAAATAATCCAGGGTATGCCGGATGGCTACAGAACGATTGTGAATCTTTACCTCATCGAAGGATACAGCCATAAAGAAATCTCAGAAATGCTTAAGATCAATGAAGGCACCAGTAAATCGCAGCTTTCAAAAGCAAGAGCAAAATTACAGGAGATCATTTTAAAGCAAAATGCCCGATAGTCAGAACGATATATTCAAGCGCCTGTCCCAACACGAGGAGAAGCCACCCGAGTTTCTGTTTGAGAAGATACTCGGGGAAGTCCGTCATGGACCTAAGGAAAACGGATGGCAGGACTTGAAAGAACATTCCCTCATCCCACCTTCTGAGTTATATAAATATATCAGGCAAAAATGGATGCAGGAAAGATCACAAAAAAGGTCCCCGGTCTTTTTTATCCGGAAATACCGGGCAATCGCTGCCATCCTCCTGGCAGGTATGCTATCTGTTGCTATTTACCTGTTGCTCCCTGCAAAAAGAACAGCTGAGCCGCTGGCGGAAAAAAAACCAGTCCCTGCCGGTCAATCGATTAACAGCGTCCAGAAGCCTGATTCAGCAACATTCAACGCTAATACCGATAGCACAGCAAAGCAAGTCAATACCAAAAAAAGAAGCACCCCTGCCTTGCAGAGCTCGGGTACCCAGGAAATCCCTTTTGTAAACAATGATCTACTCTCTTCACTGATGGAATGTACCAACTGCAATTTTGCAGCTTACTTTATGGAAAAGAAAAGGATCATCCTGGATATTGATCAGTACTCTGCCGTAACCGTCAGCGACAAGATGCGTTTATTCATGAAAGCATTATATACAACTAACCGGAGAGGCAAATCAACGCATAAGTCGAGAAAAACAAAAAGGATACTGGTAAGATGGCAAAAAGCGGATGCCGCCTATTTTGATAATGAATCATCCAGAACGGCATTAGATCCCCTGGACCTTACCGAATTCCTGATCAATAACAATAAAAAGTAATTTTCCCGCATATAGTCATGCTGCAAAAGTTTTTCAAAATATTATTGCTCATTCTCCTTTTACAATTACCCACGCGCAGCAATGCGCAAAGTCTTGCAGCAGGCGATACTTCCGCGGAAGACATGGTAATATCCTATAACATTGAAATAAAAACAGGTTTAAACCGGACAAGTATCGCTGAAACATATAATGGCGGCAACAAAACGGTTTTTATTTCAAAAAACAAAACGCGGATACGTTTATTAAGCTTAATGCGTATTGAAAGCCTGTTCTTTCTTCCCGGCGCTGATTCAACCATTCATATTTACCAGGAAAAGGAATCAGCAGCCAAAGCCAATCCAAGGAAGGTATCCTTATCCAACTGGCAGAAGCTGAATCTTAAATATGATAGTGCTTACTATAAACCCGTTGCCGGTGAAAGCAAAAAGATACTCGGCTACAATTGCAAAAAAGCCATTATTTACCTGAAAGACGGGCGCACCATCACCGCTTATTACACTGAAGCGATCAAACCGCTCCGGGCCATTTGTGAACCTGCTTTTGCCAGCCTGCCTGGTCTTGCACTCGAATATACCTACAACTATAAATCGGGAAGCTCCACTTACACAGCAACTTCTATAAAGAGGGAAATGATCAATCCTGATATCTTCTTATTGAAAGGCAAACAACCTTCTCACCTGAGGCTGTAATTCAGCGTTTTTGTGGGAAAATAAACCCGGGGCATTTCTCAAAGAGCTTAGCTTTTGTTTTGTATTTTTAGTAACCTGGCAGTCAGCATACTGCTGGTATTCATTCAGCCTAAACCTTATTATATGTCAGCAAAATCTGCAATGGACCTTGTAAAGGAGGCCAAGCAACAAATTGAAAACCTCACTCCCTCCCAGGTAAAGGAAGAGATAAACAATGGGAAAGCACAGCTTATTGATATCCGCGAAGCAGAAGAGCTAACTGCCACGGGTAAAATCCCCGGCTCCACTCATGCACCGCGCGGCATGCTGGAATTTTACGCTGATGCATCACTCCCTTATCATAAACCAGAATTCGATAAAAACAAAAGGATCATCCTGCATTGCGCCTCCGGAGGCAGATCAGCATTGGCTGCTAAAACGCTGAAGGAAATGGGTTATGAAAACGTTGCCCATATGGACGGTGGTATCAAAGCCTGGAAAGAAGCCGGAATGCCGGTTGAATGATCATGGAAAATAAAGCCGGACAACAATACTGGGATCAGTTATATCAAAGCAGGGAAACGCGTTGGGATATTGGTTATCCTTCTCCCCCGCTAAAGGAATATATTGATCAGCTTAAAGATAAACAACAATCCATTCTTATACCCGGCTGCGGCAACAGCTATGAAGCGGGGTATATACTGGCTAAGGGTTTCACTGATCTTACACTTATTGATATCTCGCCGTCGCTGATATCTTCACTCCAAGAGAAATTCGAACACTACCTCGGCAAACAATTACAGATCATTACCGGCGATTTTTTTGAACAGAAAGGGCAATACGATCTCATACTGGAGCAAACATTTTTCTGTGCTTTACCTCCTTCAAGCAGGCCTGCCTATGTGCAGCAAATGCATAAGCTGCTAAAGCCGGGCGGCAAACTGGTGGGAGTGCTGTTCAACCGGTTGTTTGAAGAAGCCGGCCCGCCATTCGGCGGAACGGTTGAAGAATACAAGGAGCTTTTCCAGGAAAAGTTTTTGATTGAAATGGAGCCTTGTTATAATTCTATTGAAAAAAGGATGGGGAGTGAGGTGTTTATAAAATTGATGCGTGTCCCTGCCTCCGATTAGCTATTGCTGATCATCTCCGATAGCGAGTCTCCGGCGTACATGCTTGCGCTCTTTCTTTCTTATTGCAGTGTTGGTGCTAAGCTGGTGCTCCTTTTGCTTCTCAACAATTTTAAACCAATATGCGGCAGGGATTGAGTTGCTTGAATGAATCTCTAATCTTATTGCCATGTATTCGGGAAGCATGCGGTGCTGGTTAATAAACTGGCTTAATAGGGTTTCGTCGATGCCGATCTCACTGGCAAATTCTTTTCTTTTTACCCGCAACAATTCCACGTACTGTTTAAGAAAATAACTGAAGGTAAAATCCGGATCGAATTCTTTATTCCGGATATAATCTTCCATTTTGAACTTTAGTTGCGAAAGGCCCAAAATCAGCCTGTCTTTTTCAGAGAGGGTCCTTTGTGTCGTTTTCCTTGCAATAGCCAGTTGCCTGGCAGCTTCCTTTTTTTGAGCTGCAGTAAGCTTAACCGGAAAAATAAGCGCCTCAGCCAACTCTTTATCCGTATACTTTGAAGATATCCCTTTATTTTTCATAAATATTCCTCCATCAGTTTAATCAAATTATTCCCATCAAGATAAAGCTGCCTCCCAGCATATTGCATATAATATTTTTGCATATAATGTTCGATCAATTCAGTCTTAGGCACCAATGATACACAAGCCTCAATTCCATACCGGATAACAGCTAAACGGCAGGCAAAAGCTATCAGGCAACCAGCAATATTTTTATAGATTTTATTCTTTCCAATATTTTCCACTGAACTTGCCAGCAATTTTATCTCTATTCTTTTCTCCTCCTGCCAATCAACCAGCCCCATCACTCCCAGAATGTCTTTTTCTCCTTCAATTTGTAGTTTATAAACTGTTGCGACCTTCTTAACTGTTTTCCAAACAAAAGAAAAACGCTTTTTAGTGAGCATTTTGAAATCATCCGGCTCTGCCAGTCCAATTACAACTCGCTTCTCGATCTTTGATCCAACCTTTAGCAATTTCATTTATAAAGTTACTAAAAAGTTTACAGATTTTGTAAAGAAGTTTTATTGAAAAATAAGCGCATTAAAAAGAAATTACCAAACCAACTTATACCCCACCCCTCTTATATTAATGATCTGCACACCTGCATCTTCCCGCAAATGTTTCCTCAATTTGGTAATAAACACATCAAGTGTTCTTGAATTAAAAAAATTATCATCACCCCAGATCGCTTCCAGTATTTTCTTCTTACTGTTGAGCTCCTGCCGGTTTTCATACAATAACCACAGTAATTCAGCTTCGCGGGCAGTGAGTGTTTGCCGGCGAAGATTAAATACAAGTTCTTGCTTTACGGGGTCAAATTGGTAAAGCCCGATGTTGACCGGTCCTCTTTGTTCTTGCTTTTTCAATAAGCGCCCGTCGCTCAGCAATACTTTGATCCGTATCACCAGTTCCTGCATTGCAAACGGTTTCCGGAGGTAATCATTACCGCCGCTTTCAAAACCATCCACCACATCCTGAGGCATGGTTTTGCTGGTCAGGAAAAGGATGGGGACCAGTGAATCAGACTTCCTGATCTCACGGGCCAGTTCAAATCCATTGAGGCCGGGCATCATCACATCCAGGACAATGATGGAAAAAGCCTGCACCTTTAATGCGGCCAGTACATCATAGCCTGAAAGCACATGCATTACGGAAAAGCCAGCCGATTCAAGGTTCTCTGCAATAATGGAACCCAGCGACTGCTCATCTTCGGATAGCAATATGGAATAACCGTTTTTCAATCTTTTATGGGTAATTGGATCAGGAAGCTCAAACCGTTTTTATTGATTGCTTCAATGCGTCCACCATGGGCCGAGATGATCCGGGCTACATAATACAACCCAAGCCCAAACCCTTTGATCCCCGCATTTTCAAAAGAGGTCCGATAAAACTTATTAAAAATATATGGTAAATGGTCATTGTCTATTCCAGGACCGTTGTCACTTATCTCCATTAACAGCCTATCTCCTGTTGAGCTGGCTTTGACATACACTACAATATTATCCCTACCGTACTTGATCGAATTTTCAATAATATTCTGGAACACGCTGGCCAGTTTTTCCCTGTCGCCGTATATTTTCAGCAATGATTCTATTTCAAGTTGCCAGGAAAAGGAGGCCTGGACTGTAAAAGACGAGAGCAATTCTTCCAGGAATTCCTTCAAATAGAAGCTTTCCTTTTTCAAATTTTCATTGAGGTTCTCTGCCACTGAAAGTGATAGCACTTTAGACACCATTTCATCGAGCTTCTTTAATTCCTTCCGGGAAGTATTCAGATAGCGTTGGGTCCTTTGCTTATCTTCCAAAGCATCGTAATACTGAAGCCCGTCAACAGCTGCTGCTACAGTTGCAATCGGCGTTTTCAATTCATGTGTCATATTGCTGATAAAATCGTTCTTCAATTCATCCAGTTGCTTTTGCCTGATGATCGTCCTGTACATGCGGAAAAGGCAAAACAGGGTAAGCCCCAGTAAGACCACGGATGAAAGAATGGCCAGCCACATCCGCTTCAGCAATACAAAGCCGGGGGATTCAACCAGGGCAACAGCTTTATATTTCCTGCCATAATCATTCAATGTAAGGTAATTGACCGGCAATTCGGTGCTACGCACGGCGCTGAATTGTTCTTTTGCTGGGTCCTTTTGCACCGTAGTATCCCGGTAACGAATCCTGAAACCAGTAGTAATGTTGTTCTTACTCAGTTCATCTGAAAACAGTTTACTCACCAGCACTGTATCTATATTCATCTCTGCATGCTTTTTTGTCCAGACTTTTCCGAACCGCTGAGTATAAAAAAAGATCACATCATTCAGCACATTCCTCCGGATATTATCCGATATATATTTCTCAATGATCTGTTCTTTCTGGCCGGGAAGAAGCTTTTCTCCAACTTGTATTGTTTTGCTTGACCAGGAAGAATAATCAGAAGGATTTTCGGGGTCATACATGGTGATCATCCATACCTTCTCTTTCTCATTATATTTTGTACCGATACCGATAAAACTCGTATCTGAAAGGAATTCTTCCAGGTAGGCAGACAATGTATCCTTCCGCTTGTTCCATTCTTTTTCAATAGCCTGCTGAAATGAATAATCCACCTGTCTTTTTAAAATATCTTTCCCGCTGTTCCACCCTTCATTTATCCAATAGATCTGTAAACACAGCAGTCCGACAGATGCAATAACAGAAAGGATAAATAATTGCTTTAACCGGTGCTTCATACCAGGCAAATGTATCGGGTTTGTACGGGACGGGGAAAATCAATTAACAAACATTAACAATGATTCGTAAGCGGTTAACCGGGTTTGGGAAAAGGCAGGTTTATGTTTGCCTGGTTAATCATACTGCCATCCCCTCAATTAAAATATGCGCATGAAAAAAATAATCATCTGCCTGTTAGTTATTCTTTTTAGCGAAGATTGCTTTTCACAGGCACTCTCTCCCGGTGATCAAATGCCGGATATCTCTCTACCGGCAACCCTGGCCGGAGAACCTTCCAGGCCGGTAAAAAAATTCCGGGGAAAATTATTGATCATTGATTTCTGGGCTACCTGGTGCAGCCCCTGCATCAGTTCAATGAAAGAGTTGGAGGGATATAAATCCGCTCTTGGTGACAAGTTGGAGGTAGTTGCTATCTCCGAAGAACCGGTAGAGCGATTGGTCAGGTTCAATAAAGCCAGGCCCAGTACACTCACACTGACAAGCGATACATCTGGTATGCTTAAATCCTATTTTCCCCACAGGACCATTCCACACACCGTGTTAATAGGGCCGGAAGGAAAAGTGTATGCTATTACCAGTGCAGATAATATTTCCCTTGATATCTTAAAACTGGCTTTGCAGGGCGTAGCTGTCAATCTTCCATTCAAAAAAGACCGGGTCGATTTTGACATTGATGAATATTTGAAAGCAGACTCCACCAAACCTGAATACTTCAGCCTGCTGCCATCGGTTGAAGGAGCGGGCTCCATGTCAAAAAGGTACAATACCGGCATTTTTAAAGACAGGAGATTAAGCATCATTAACATGACGCTCGATGGTCTTTTCCGCCTTGCGTATGAAAAAACATTCCACCTTGTGATCAACGAATATGATACAGTGAAGCGCAGCTATGCCGATATGGAGAAATTCTCCCTTGATGCATGGATCGAACAACCTGATAAAGCAAAACTGATGCTATTCATTCAACAACAGCTCAAGAAGCATTTTGTAGACATAGAAGCGGTGCTCGAAAAACGAAAACAAACCGTTCTGCTTATCAAAGCAAATAAGGATGCGATCAGCCGCCTGAAGCCATCATCTGAAAAGAATGACAATTTCAATGCGGGCGGTGGTCATTTCGAAGGGAACGGAGTAAAACTGGATGCCTTGGCAGAATACATGGAAGGATTTGGATTGTTTCCCGGAAAAGTGATCAACGAAACTGGGCTGGATGGCCGTTATGATATCTTTTTCCAATGGCAACCGGAGAAAAAAGATTCTTTAAAAGAAGCATTTGCCTCCCTGGGATTATATTACGAGAAAGCTGAAAGAGAAGTGGAAGTGCTGGTGATAAAAAAGAAAAGCTGAGGATTTTGACTGCACTTATGTTATCGGTCACTCAAAAAATGCCTGTCTTGCAATTTCCAGTTCTTCGTTTGTAGGAATAACCAGTATCTTAACTTTCGAATTTTCAGTATTGATCTCCGTGGCATTCATTTTATTTTTTTCCTTATCAAGACCAATAGCTAAGAACTTCATACCACTGCAAACCATTTCCCTGATCTGCGCATCATTCTCCCCTACGCCCGCAGTAAAGATCAATGCATCAAGGCCATTTAATACAGCAGCATAGGCGCCGATATATTTTTTTATCCGGTAAGTGTACAGTTCACATGCAAAGCGGGCTTCCTTATCTCCATTTGCAATAGCTTTACGTACTTCACGCATATCGCTATGCCCTGTAAGCCCCAAGAGTCCCGATTGCTTATTGAGCAAAGTGTCTACATAATCTGCATTCAGTCCGCATTGCGTTTGCAAGTGCAGTACCACTGAAGCATCGATATCTCCAACCCTGGTGCCCATTACCAATCCGCTCAGGGGGCTGAACCCCATGCTTGTGTCCATTGACCTGCCTCCCTGCACGGCCGCGATGCTGCAGCCGTTTCCCAAATGTATACTGACCAGTTTTGCATCCGGTTTATTAAGATATTCACTGGCTTTCCGGGTCACATACTTATGGCTGATGCCATGAAACCCATAAACCCGTATCTTATCATTTCTGTAATAAGTAAGAGGAAGGGCATATTGCGCAGCAACCTGTGGAAGTTGATGGTGAAAAGCCGTGTCAAAAACAGCTACCTGCTTTGCCGAAGGAAAAAAAGCTTCTGTTACTTCTATACAGCGTAAGTTGACTGGATTATGAAGCGGAGCAAATGAAAATAACTGCCTGATCTTTTCCTTTACCTCTTTAGTAATTTCAACTGCTGTTGAAAAATATTCCCCTCCATGCACTACCCGGTGACCTATTATTTTTACTTCCAAAGGATCTTTAATGATCTCATGGTCGGGGTTGCTAAGCAACAATACCACCTGCCTCACCGCCTCTGCATGATCAGCCACCGGCACATTCAACTCATTCACTTCAGGCTTATCTCCGATAGTAAAATGGATATACGATTTTTCATCGCCGATCCTTTCTGCCACTCCTGAGCAAAGCTGGGTTTCTTCAGGCATTTTATAAAGCCTGAATTTTACGGAGCTGCTACCCGCATTGATCACCAGAATTTTCATACTATTCTTATTATTCAGTATTTCCATTTCCATTTCCATTCCCTGATCTCGGGCATATCCATTCCGTTTTCATTGATATAATTACGATGTTTGATCAGTTTGTCCTGCATTTCCTGCTTCAGATAGGAAGCATTGCTCCCAAGGGCAGGCAAACGATCTATTACATCTTCTACCAGGTGAAAACGGTCCATATCATTCAATACGGTCATATCAAAAGGAGTAGTGATGGTGCCTTCCTCTTTGTATCCTCTTACATGAATGTTATCATGATTGGTGCGTTTGTAAGTAAGCCGGTGAATAAGCCAGGGGTAACCATGAAAGGCAAAGATCACTGGCTTATCTTTTGTAAACAGTGTATCAAAGTCTTTATCATTTAAGCCATGCGGATGTTCGGTGTTGGGCTGCAGTTTCATAAGGTCTACTACATTCACCACACGTATTTTCAATTCCGGCAGGTTATCACGCAAAATGGAAACTGCAGCCAGTGTTTCCAATGTAGGCACATCACCCGCACAAGCCATCACCACATCGGGTTCCGCACCGGCATCATTGCTGGCCCAGGTCCAGATGCCGATACCTTTGGTGCAATGTACTACCGTCTCATCCATAGACAGCCATTGAGGAGAAGGATGCTTACCTGCCACTACCACGTTTACATAATGCCGGCTTTGCAGGCAATGATCCATCACTGATAAAAGGCAATTGGCATCAGGTGGCAAATATATCCTTACTACGGATGCTTTTTTATTCAACACCACATCCAGGAATCCTGGGTCCTGGTGAGTGAAGCCATTATGATCTTGCCGCCATACATGAGATGCAAGCAGGATATTTAAAGAAGGTAATTTTTTCCGCCAGTTGAGATGGGCTGTCATCTTTAACCATTTTGCGTGCTGGTTAAACATAGAGTCTACAATATGGATGAACGCTTCATAGCAATTGAAAAGGCCATGCCTTCCCGTAAGTATGTATCCTTCCAACCAGCCTTCACACTGATGTTCACTCAACATCTCCATTACGCGGCCATCCTGTTTCAGGAATTCATCTGTATTGACCGTCTCTGCGAGCCATTGACGGTTGGTCACCTCAAATACGGCATTCAATCGATTAGAGAGCGTTTCATCAGGACCGAATAAACGGAAATTCCTTTGATCTGCATTCAGTTTGATCACGTCGCGGATAAATGTTCCCAGCACTTTCGTATCACCGGGTCCCATATCGCTTCGCTGTTTTATGTCAATGGCATACTCCCTGAAATCGGGCATGCGAAGGTCCTGCAACCGGAAGCCCCCATTCGCATGCGGGTTGGCCCCCATCCTCCTTTCTCCTTTCGGTGCTAAAGCAGCCAGGGCTGGCAGCAGTACTCCATTTTCATCAAACAACTCCTGTGGCTTGTAGCTTCTCAACCACTCCTCCAGTTGTTGGAGATGTTCTTTCTTTTTACGTGGCTCTGATAAAGGCACCTGGTGGGAACGGAATGTTCCTTCAACCGGCAAACCGTCCACCATCTTAGGGCCGGTCCACCCTTTGGGTGATTTCAAAATGATCATTGGCCAGATGGGCCTTTCTTTGATCTTTTCTTGCGCCGCATTTTTTTTGATCAGCATTATTTCTTCAATCACCGTATCAAGTGTGTTAGCCATTGCCGCATGCATTGGCAAGGGATCATCTCCTTCCACCCAATATGGCCTCCATCCATAACCTTTAAAAAGCTGGTCCAGTTCTTCATGGCTGATTCTTGCCAGCAGGGCAGGGTTGGCTATTTTGTATCCATTCAAATGAAGGATGGGCAACACAACACCATCATTAACGGGATGAAGGAATTTATTGGAATGCCAGGCCGTTGCCAACGGACCGGTTTCTGCTTCTCCATCTCCCACCACGCAAGCGACAATAAGACCGGGGTTATCGAAAACAGCGCCGAAAGCATGACTTAATGAATACCCCAATTCACCACCTTCATGCATGGAACCGGGGCATTCAGGCGAAACATGGCTCGGAATTCCCCCAGGAAAAGAAAATTGCTTGAATAATTTTTTCAACCCGCTTGCGTCCTGTGTAATATCAGGATAGATCTCCGAATAGGTCCCTTCAAGATAAGTATTGGCAACCAATGCCGGGCCGCCATGCCCTGGTCCGGATACATAAAACATATCCAGGTCGTATTGATTGATGATCCTGTTGAGATGCGCATAAATAAAGTTCTGTCCCGGCGTTGTGCCCCAATGCCCCAGCAGCATGTTCTTTACATGCTCGATCTTTAAAGGCTCTTTCATCAGGGGATTATCCCTCAAATAGATCTGTCCGACTGATAAATAATTGGCCGCACGCCAGTAAGCATCTATTTTATGCAATAAATCAGGTGAGATTTCCTTTCCCATGTTTTATTGTTTTAAAATAAAAACTATGCCTGAACCGGGTGGATAGCTTCAGAGCTCTTCGTTCAATCGGGAAGAATATTTAGTGTCCTTCATAAAAAGGTACACACACAGGGATACTCCAATACAGGCAGTGATATACCAGTAAAAATAAGATTCATATCCAATATCTTTCAGCCAGAAAGCAATGTACTCTGCGCTTCCACCAAAAATGGCCACCGTAAGACCATAAGGCAGTCCCACTCCAAGCGCTCTTACTTCAGCAGGAAATAATTCTGCTTTCACTACCGCATTGATGCTGGTATAGCCGCTTACAATAACAAGGGCAGCCATCAGCAACAGGAAGGCGACAGTTAAGGAACTGGTCTGACTTAAGGCTGTAAGCAATGGCACTGTACATAAAACGCCCAACACGCCAAAACTGATCAGCAGAGGTTTTCTTCCTATCCTGTCTGACAAAGCGCCAAACAAGGGCTGCAACAAAGCAAACAATAACAGGGATATAAATGAAAGCGTGGTGGATTGTTGTTTGGTAAGATGCACTGTATTTACCAGGAACTTTTGCATATACGTTGTATAGGTATAAAATGCCAGTGTACCTCCCAGTGTCAGCCCTGCTACAGTAAGAACTGCTTTCGGATGTTTAAGCAACTCCCGGATGGTCCCTTTCCGGCGTGTATGTTCTGAAGCGTGCAATTCAAAAGAAGGCGTTTCGTGCAAATTGCTGCGCAGGTAAAGCGCGATCACGGACAACACAGCGCCGATCGCAAAAGGAATTCTCCAACCCCAGCTATGCAACTGATCTTCTGTCAATAATAATTTTTGCAATATCAGTTGGATGCCTAAAGCGATCAACTGCCCGCCGATCAGCGTAACATACTGAAAACTGGAGTAGAAGCCTCTGCGATTGCGGGTAGCCATTTCACTAAGATAGGTAGCAGAAACTCCGTATTCTCCACCTACGCTCAATCCCTGCAGCAGCCTTGCCAGCAGCAGGATCACAGGAGCTGCAATACCGATCGTTTTATACGTAGGTGTAAGCGCTATCAGCAATGATCCGAATGACATCAGCAATACCGACCAGGTCATTGCTTTTTTGCGGCCTTGTTGATCCGCAATGCGGCCAAACAACCACCCGCCGATCGGGCGCATTAAAAAGCCTAATGCAAATACTCCTGCTGTATTAAGCAACTGGGCCGTTGTATTGCCCTCCGGGAAAAAGGAAGAGGAAAAATACAAGGCGAATGCTGAATAAGCATACCAATCGTACCATTCTACCAGATTACCAATAGAACCACCGATAATTGCTTTTAAACGGGGGAGGGAGATTTTTTCAGCAGGCATAGTTTGTTTTTTCAGGCCCTGGATCTGCTAAAGATAAGGGGAATAAAAGAGACATGAAGAGATCATCCAGGATGAACGCAGTCAACCGTCAAAAGCAGACTAAAAGGGAAAATGAGGCGAAGAATAATAAAACGAAACGGCCACTGATCTTTCAGTAGCCGTTAACTTATTTCAGAACCAGGTTAGCAATCCTCTCAGATAATCACTCTCCATTAAACGCTTTTTCCAATTGGGCAATATCAAGTTTTTTCATTTGCATCAAAGCCTTCATCATCCGGCCTGACTTTGTCTTATCTTCACTGGTTACCATTTTTTCCAGAATTACCGGTGTCACTTGCCAGGAAAGCCCATACTTATCTTTCAGCCAGCCACATTGCTGCGCTTTAGGGTCGCCGCCGGCAGTCAGTTTTTCCCAGTAATAATCTATTTCTGCCTGGTCTTTACAATTAATAACAAAAGAAATGGCTTCACTGAATTTAAAAACAGGGCCGCCATTCAGTCCAAGAAATTTATGCCCTTCCAGTTCAAACTCCACCGTCATCACTGAGCCGGGTTTCTGGCGATGCTCTTCCTGTCCTTCTTTTCCATAATAAGCGATCTTGCCGATTTTGGAGTTCTTAAAAACAGATGTATAAAACTTTGCTGCTTCTTCTGCCTGGTTATCGAACCACAAGCAGGATGTAAGTCTTTGGAATGTAGCCATGATAGCCTCCTTTTTTAATTGTGTAAACAAAAATATTACGAAGTTGTGGAGGCGGCGGCGTGCAAATACGACAATCTGAGGGTTTATTGCGACTGGTGTTACCGTTGGTCATTCATGCGGCGTTGCCGTCTTTCCTCCCTGAACAATGCGGAGGTGGTAAGAGACAATAACAAACTGAATAAAAGGCCTGACCAGAAACTATCTATCTTAAAATCCTTTATCCATTGACCTGCTATTAATACGATGACCGTATTGATCACAAAAATAAACAGGCCGAATGTAAAGATCGTCAGGGGCAGAGTGATCAAGATAAGTAATGGGCGCAGGAAAACATTCAGCAAACCAAGTACAATAGCAAACCAGATCGCTGTGCCATAGCTTTTGATATGCACACCCGGCAACACCTGTGAAAGGATATAGGCAATCGCCGCAATGACCAGCAGATGCAGGATCAGTCTCATGCTTCAAATGTATTTAACAAAACTCAATTTTTCCGGTTTTCTTACAGGGAATGTCTTGTTAAAAACAGGATGCTTGCAGCGCAGCGGTTATATCATACGCAAGGCACGGGCCAGGGATTGCCGGTCCCTTACCGGTTCAGCCAGGCTCATCATCCCGGCAATCATTGCATAAATATCTGCCGGTTTTTTCCCTTCTTTCCGAAGGAATTGTATCGAAGTGGCGCCTGCCGATTTGGAAAACTTCAATCCATCCTTTCCGGCCAGCAGGGGATGATGAAAAAAACGGATCCCGCTGAAAACAGGTCTGTTCAGCACTGTTGCGAGATATTGCTGCGCGAGCGTGGAAGGCCAGAGGTCTTCTCCCCTCACTACCAGGTCCACATTCCAGTACAGGTCATCGGCAAGGGAGGTTAACTGGTACGCAGGGAAACCATCCTTTTTTCTTACAATAAAATCTTTCAGGCTACCTGGTAATATATCGCTGATGATTGCCTGATCAACTGCTTTTACACGCAATTCCCTGTTATCCGTTCGCAAACGCCAGCAGGCATCTTTTGTATCCAGAGGAATGCCTTTATTGCGGCAGGTACCGGGATAAACTCCGTCAGGGCTTAAAGTCAGGATTTGCGTTCTTGAGCAGGTGCAGGCAAATACTGACCCTTGTTCTCTCAATTGCAGCAATGCTTTTTCGTACAAGGGTAAACGATGAAGCTGGGAAAACTCTTTTTCAAATTCAGCGTAATTGCGCGGGCCTTCATCCCAGGGTATCTCCATGAAATGAAGCGTATCAAAAATATCTTCCACATATTCCCTGCTGGCACGCTCCCTGTCCATATCATCGATCCGCAACAATATCTGCGCGCCCGTTTGCCGGGCCAGTACTGCTGTCAGTGCAAACGAAAATACATTTCCCAAATGAAGAAAGCCACTGGGAGTGGGTGCAATTCTTGTTCGCTTAAACTGTAGGTCCATTGAGTTTACTTACATACTTCAACCATCCGGCTGCATAGCCATTAGCGTACTTAAATATAGTACCTTTACTGATTCACGATGAATGAAATATTAGCACTTCATTTTCCCCTGGCTTAAATTTTGAAAACTATCTTTTATGAACAACTATGTACTCGATATAAAAGAAATTACTATCCGGCTTCTTGTTGCTGTTGTTTTAGGCGGTCTTATTGGTTGGGAGAGGGAACGCAAAGACGGAGCTGCAGGCTTGAGAACACACATGCTGGTCTGCATTGCATCCTCATTGATCATGATCGTTTCCACTTTTGGATTTAAAGATGTGGTTGGCTACCCGGGCATCTCTCTCGATCCTTCACGGATTGCAGCGCAGGTGATCAGTGGTGTTGGTTTTCTTGGGGCCGGTACTATTCTGTTCCTGAAACCACAGATCATAAGAGGACTGACTACAGCTGCAGGGTTATGGAGTGTGGCAGGTATCGGGCTGGCTGTTGGCGGCGGTTTGTATTCCGCGGCTATTATTACTACAGTAGTGGTGCTGGTGATCCTTGCCCTGATAAAGCCATTGGAGCAAAGAATGTTTAAAAATAGCCGTGATCATACGATCAATCTTTCATTCAATACCAAACAATTCGGACTCATTGACCTGGAGAAATTGCTGAAGAAAAATGAACTCACGCCTGCAGAAATGCTATTGCAGACCGGTAAAGACGATAAAACAGGGGATCTGAAAATCAGTTTTACCGAAAAAGCATCCAGGGAATCTGTACTGGCTGTTCTTGATGAATTAAAAAAAACAGAAGGAGTCAATGAAATTTCTTCACGGATTTGAGTAAGGAATGAACTGTGTAATATCATTCCCTGCTGCGGGGATGATATTACACAGTCAACCTGCCATTGCTCTTTTTGGAATATCGTTCGTTGATTCTGGAATAAGGTTCAGTTTTTGATCCTGCTGACGAAGATCATACAGGAACTTAAATAACTGCCATGGTAGACCATTCCAAAAATTCACTGCCACCAGGAGAGCAGGAAGACAGACGGATTGAAGAGGAGATCAAACGGAAACTCAATGCTATTACTACCTGGGATGCCACTGGCATTAAGGTTAAGGTCAAACACAGGACAGTTTTGCTGACAGGTTCTGTGGCCGATTCAAAAGCATTGGAGCAAAGTGTCCTGGTCGTGTTTACCGTCAAGGGCCTGAAGCAGATCGATAACAAGATCAGTATAAGAAAGGAAGGGATTGCTTCAATCATCAGCCATCTTGCTTCAGATATTGAAGCAATGACGGACGATAAGGACAAAGACAAGGATCAATAGCTAATGCTTGTATGTCTAAAAAATATAGCCGCAATACTGTATCAACGAATAATCAATTCCCTTTTATTCTTCTGATAAAAGATCTGGTCCTCTTCAAGTCCCATCCTTTAAAACGTCCCCGCTGCACCACCAGATTATTTGCTTCGGGCCTGTCGCAGTAATAATAAAACGTAAATGGCGCGGCAGGGTTTTCCCAACCAGCTATTTGCCCAAAGCGAAGCACATTAAAAATAAGCGTGTCATTTCTTCTCTCCAACGTATAATAGCCGTTGGCAAATACCTGGAGGTCCTTTACTTCTTCTTTGTTCTCCACGAGCTCAAGTAAAGAATCCTGCCGGGGGAACCAGGTAAAATTCATTTGCTCATTCCTGTCGAACACAGAGTGGTACGCGATATAGTATCCATTATCCTTTCGCACCACCGCCTCCCAAAGCCAGGTATTCATTATGGTAGGTATGGTAAAATAATGATCAGCAGGGATATGTTGTGCTGCAAGGTTTTCACGCACCACTTTATCTGCCTGCAGTTTATTGGTGATGGCATAACCCAGGTAAAGCACACTCATGCCAATACCGATTTCCCAGCAGCGCTTTCTTCGCCTGTCATGCCGCCGTAGCATCAATAATCCGAGTACACCCAGGAATGGCCATATGGAAAAGAAAGGATCAATTACAAAAAGTACATTAAAAGAAAATCTCCGATGCGAAAAGGGCTCAAACCATCCTGTTCCATAGGCATTAAAACTGTCAATAAACACATGCACAAACAGGTTGATCCCGAATAAAAGAAACCAGGATTTATAACTCAAAGGCGTTTTCCGGAAGATCTTATCTGATAAGAAGCTCAGGACAAGCGTACCCACCACAATAAACAAAAGGGAGTGGGTTATCCCTCTGTGTGCTACGATATCCTGTGTATCGCTTAAAAAGAAAGCCGTAACAAAATCAATATCGGGAAGGCTTTGAGCGATTGCTCCAAGAAGCATGGCCTTCTTGCCCAGTTTTTTGCCGGCCACTGCTTCACCAATACAGGCGCCCAGAACAATATGTGTAAGCGAGTCCAATTTTAATCTTTTTTATTGCAGAAACTGCAAAAGCCTTACCAGCTCTGGATTGTAAGCTACATAAAAGCCGGGAGAAAAAGGTGTTCTGGTGCGCAAGGATAAGAAAGTTGAACTATCGCTGTATTTTCACTGCCGGCGGTTGGTCGCGTATTTCCGCAGGAAATCCTTTTTAGAATCATGATAAGATGAAACTGCCCCTACTTTATACAGGCAAAAGATATATACCCAGGCCAAATCAAGCTGGTAGGGAAGAAATCCTGCCCGGGCGCTTCCGGGATAAAGATGATGATTGTTATGCCATTCACCTGCAAAAAGTCCAGGCCTTGTTTGGTTGATAGAGAGATTGCTACGGTCAAAATCAATTCCATCAATATGCTTTTCCTGCCCTTTTCCATGGCCGGTGTAGTTAAAAGCCCTTACAAGTACAAACCATAGCATGGCCCCTGAGAATAAAGCACAAGCTAATGCATGCCCTCCAATCAAATAAAAAACAGCGTACCAAAAAGCCCAGTTGAACAGCCAAAGGGTAACAGTATAAAAAGGTGTGGCGATAGAGCCCCATTTATTATACTGTTCAAAACTATTAAGCTTCACACCTGTGTGTTGAAGAAAATAGGATGCTTTTTTATAATCTGCTTCATTAAGATCTTTGGCAATGCTCTGGTGATTTACGTCAGACAGCATACAATACATAAACCCTCCCTGTGAATTATACGGGTCGCCGGGTTGGTCTGACTTGGCATGATGCACGTGATGCGATACTACATAAATTTCTTCAGGAAAGGTTTTGACAACAAGGTTCTGCGTAACAAACCGCCATACAGGATGGCTGAACTTATATGATTTATGTGTACAGAAGCGGTGAAACCAAATGGTGCCATGCGTGCCCATTACTACCAGGCTATAAATAGCAATAATACCTGCCAGTAGCCATGAAAAATGATAAACAAAAAAGATAACAAAAAAAGGCACCATGCAGCAGACCATCAGCCAACTGATCATGGATATCCAGTTTTTCCTGGTTTTAAAAATGTTTATCCTTGAAAATGCTTCATTCCACAATTGGCGGGTAGAGGGAACGGCCAATTCACCGTTTTCGTTTGTCCAGCCGTAGGATGGTTTCTGAAGGATGTAATCTATTAATGCCATTCAATTAAAATGCATCTGGTGAATAGTTAAATTACCTGACTGTAGAGCCGGTCAGATCTTTTTAACATTTATTGCGCTGGGTCCGCGATCTCCCATTTCTACTTCAAAATTAACTTTATCACCTTCTTTTATAGGTTCGGTTAAATTATTAATATGTATAAAAACCCGCTCTCCGGTTTCCTTATCACTGATGAAACCGAACCCTTTCGCATCATTAAAGAAGCTGACAGATCCCGTCCTCACAGGCTCGATCACCTCTTCCCGTTTTGGAACGCCAATCTGGATATCTTCCTGATTGAACATCTTTCTGTTTCTTGGATCTGGAGGTGTTGAAGAAATATTCCCATTCTCGTCTATGTAAGCCATCATTTCTTCCAGGCTTTTACCTTTCTTGCCATTCGCTTTTCTTTCCTCCATTTTCTCCTGCTTTTCCTGCCTTTGCTTTAAGCGTTTCTTTTCTTTTTCCTTTTTGTTAAATGTTTCTTTGGGTTTTGCCATATTTAATTTTTCAGCCGCATTCCCGTAACGGCTATTTAAAAATATCTACATTATACAGCCAACTGTGGCACATACTCGTGAATTAATGATCAATAGATTATCCAGAAAGTAACTAGTAAGGCTGACTGGATTGCAAATCAGGGTAATTATTACATCAAATATTCTCCAGCCTCGTCATTTCAGCACCATTAAAAATACGCGCCAGGTTGATATCTTTTGAAGTATTATAAGATTCCAGATATGTTTCGCTGACGATCCGCCACAGATTTTTACGGCTCAGTTCAGAGTAATCATCTGTTTTGATAAACAAGCCCTTAATGGGCTTCCGGGTCTTGAAATTAATACGGACCGGATAATCGCCTTTACTCTTATTCTTCATAAACCTCTCTATTTCTTCGTACGTCATATAAAAACTTTAGTATTATAAATTCAGGTATTACAGAAACACTTGCTTTGACGTATCTTTTATCCAGTTAAACACGGATATTTCGCTTTTTGCGCCCATTGGCAAATTATTGGCTATCTGCCGCTCCAGTTCACGGGCTTCTTCCAGCGTAAACCTTTCAAAGAAAGATGCATAAAAATTAATGATAAATAATACCTGATCTCCATTAAACCTGTCGAATAATCGCCGGCTTGGCCTTCCTGCAAATATAGCTCTCGAAGGATCTGTAACCCAGTTGTAAAACCGGCCTTCCATATCATTTCTCTGATAGATCATACTGATTACTTTAGATTAAGGAGCTGAAACAACAACCAGTTTATATTCTTTCGCAGGGCAACCTGCAAAATCGGCGATCTACCAACGCTTAGAGCTCGGGCGGTCTGTTTTCTCTCTTGCCTGCGTTACTGATATCTGCCGGCCTTCAATTTCTTTATTGTTCAGGTTATCTATTGCTGTTTTGGCTTCAGCATCGGAGTCCATTTCCACAAATCCAAATCCCCTGCTACGACCGGTTTCCCTGTCTGTAATCACTTTAGCAGAGCTTACCTGTCCAAATTGTTCGAATAATTTTCTGAGGTCTTCTTCAACGATATGAAAACCCAGGTTTGATACGTACATGTTCATAAAAAATAGTTTAAAGAAAAAATATTTGGTGATAAAGAACGACAACAAAAGCGAAGAGAAGACGAACTATTACTGGTGAGTAAAAAATTGATGCTGATCTGAACTGATCGCTGAGGTAGTTTTAAATCACTTGTGGTGAAGATACGCTATTAATCGGGGCTCCCGGGAATTAATTACTACACTGGAGTGAACCCTTGTCAACCAAGTGTTTAACAAGCAGGATCATTCGCATATTTTATCATCCCTTAATTAAAAATATGCTCTTCCCGTCGCGATCACCCTCCAGATTGTCGCTTTCAGACCTCATTAAACCACGCATTGCATAATACCTTTATGAAGGTAATTATATCATTATGATAGAAGTTTTTAAAACAGATGTTAAAGACAAGATATTTGCCAGTATCCTTGTAGAGCAGATACATAAAACGTATACCGGCTACTCAGCCAATTTTGACCTGGATGATTGTGACAACATTCTCCGCGTTAAATCCATTTCAGGGATTGTGCAGGCTGACCCGCTTATTCTGCTACTGAAGAAATATGGATTTAGCGCTGAAGTGTTGCCAGGCTGAAGCGATAAAACTCAGCTACAATTTTACTTCTATCTTTTTGCCGTTATAATTTATTTTCTTTCCGGAAGGAATAAAATCCATTCCCTGTTGTTTGGCCTGGCTGATAAGCTTTATATAGATCACCCTTTTTTGCAGCATTCCATTAAAACTACCTATCCTGTCTCCGATCGTCAGGGTGTGTCCTTCTTCATTATAATTAAATGATACCCGGCTAAAATTTCCTTTCTCATAATTATAATTCAGTCCTTCATCTTCATATAAATCGAACCGGCCGTCCTTGCCTGCATACACATATACGGTCAAAGGATCAGCCGCATGCTGATCGGTATATTCCAGTTCAGGGCCTGTAGGGATGATCGCACCTTCTTTTACAAAAACCGGTATCCGCTGGTAGGGAGCATCCGCATTAATGGATTGTCCGCCTTCATAATGCTTGCCGGTATACAGATCGTACCATCCCTGGCCGGCCGGTAAATAAACATCCCTGTTTATGGCCCTGTATGTATACACAGGATTGATCAATAAGGATGGGCCAAACATAAACTGATCACCTGTATTCTTCACTGCTGCATCTTTTCCAAAATCCATCACCAGCGCCCGCATAATAGTCGAGTTATTATGATAAGCATCACCGGCCAATGTATAGATATAGGGCATCAGCCTGTAGCGGAGTTTGTCGTAATACAACATACTGCTGTAGGCAGGATGTCCCTCTGGGGCGGTATTATAAATTTCGCGGAAAGGGAACTGTCCATGCACCCGGAAAAGAGGTACAAAAGCGCCGAACTGGTACCAGCGGGTTTGTAATTCCCTCCATTCAGCCAAATCTGCTTCATTGGGCTTTTCATACCGGGGCTCAACAGAGAAACCACCAATATCCATGGTCCAGTAAGGGAGGCCTGAAAGAGAGAAGTTAAGGCCTGCACTGATCTGTGCTTTCATATCTTCCCATCGCGAGGCAATATCGCCGCTCCATATAGAAGCTGCATAGCGTTGCGAACCCGCAAATCCTGAACGGGTAAGCAGGAACACTCTTTTATCCGGATCAACGCCGCGCTGTCCTTCATAGATCCCTTTTGCGTTCTGAAGAGGATAAGCATTCAGGTATTCAGCAGCAGTGCCTAAAACTGTCGGGCTCATCTGCTCTTTTCTTTTCTGCGGAGAAACATTGGACAAAATATCCGGCTCACTCGCATCCATCCACCATGCATCTATTCCTTTGCTGTAAAGTTTATCATGTATCAGTTGCCAGAAGCCTTTCCTGGCTTCATCATTAAAAGCATCATAAAAAGTGGAAGTATATCCCTGCCCGATCCAATCACGTTGACGGTCGGCAATATTTCTTTTGTAGAGCCATCCTTTTGCATTGAATTGTTGATAGGCTGCTATACCCTCATAAAATTTCGGCCACACTGATATCATCAGCCTCGTCTTATATTTTTTATGCAAAAGATCAATCATACCGGATGGATCAGGAAACCTTGTATTATCAAATTCCTGGCTGCCCCAATCGTTTTCTTTCCAATAACTCCAGTCAAGCACGATATTATCCAAAGGGATTTTTCTTTTTCTGAACTCTGCAACTGTGTTGATGATCTCTTCCTGCGTTTTATATCTTTCACGGCTTTGCCAGAAACCCATCGCCCATTTGGGAACGATCGGTGCTTTACCGCTCAACTGACGATAACCGCTGATCACCTCGTCCATATTTTGCCCATAGATAAAATAGTAATCGATCTGCCGGCCGGCTTCGGAGTCAAAGCCGAAGGTATTGTCCCATCCATCCGGTAATGGCGGCAGCCAGTTGGCAGTGATATATGATTCTCCCCCATCCGGTATCCATTCTATTTTGATGGGATATTTTTTATCCCTTTCCAGTTGCAGGTTGATGACACCGGAACCGGGGTTCCAGGGTTGCCTCCATTTATCCAGCCACAGTTTGCCATTCACCCACACTTTGATATAACCAGCATAAGTGAAACGGAGTTTATGATGACCGCTGTTTCCACTCGCGATAGCTCCTTCCCAGGTAATGCTCCCTTTTTGTATGGCAAACTCAGGTGGGAGTTTCAGTTTGGTGTCCGTTACATACGGATAATTGAGGGATGACTCTGCTTTTTCAAAAGCAATATCCTGCGGCTTGTTACGATCATTACAATAGCTGGCCGTCAGCCATCCCTGCATACCTTTTTTATCAAACAGGCGCAGGGCAGAAAGCGGAAGGAAAGACCGGGTATCACCTGCTTTTGAAAGGGAATAATTATCCCACAAAACACCATAGTTCTTTACAGACACCATGAATGGTACAGCCACTTCCGTATTGTTCTGGAAAAGGGTTACCTGCTGATCCTTGTAATTAAATACTCCTTCCTGGTGCTGTCCCAACCCATACAGCGCATCATTAGGAGCGATATCAAACACCTGCTGCAACCTGTACATGGGTTCACCTTCCCAAACAACCGGTACGATCTCTCTACCGTTTACCTTTTTTTCGGACAATAAAAAATTCCCATTTTCATCTTTAAAAGAAACAGCGCCAGAGAAGAGATCGATAGTTGCATTAAGAACAGCAGTAGAAAGGGTAAGGCTGCTATCTGTTGTGCTTGTATTCCATTTTACCTGCTGCGGAGTATGAACGATCACCAGGCTTTTTGAAGACGATATTTCAATCGTAGGAGAAGCAATCACCCGAATAATCTTATCTGTAACAACCTGTAGCTTCACCAGTTTTACCCCAGCCGAAAACCGTTGATCCGGGTAGACCAATATCCCATCTTCTACAATTTTATACCGTGTATCAGGCGGCATGGAAAAACAGAAAGAAGAAAGAAAACAACAGAAAAGGAAAAATGCCATCCGTTTCATAAGCAGGCAGGTTTTAAATTCTAAGACAATGAAAATTAGCACATTTTCATCCCGGCCGAAATACCCGGCTAATTAATGCAAAGGATCAGCTATTATAATATCAAACGCTCCTCATAAGTCCATCCTTCCCGTCCTTCCCGCCTTACCGGTAAAAACTTACCGGTAAGGCGGGAAGGGGTCGTTTTAGAAAGATTTTACTCTATTAATATGAAGGTAAAAAATTGTGATATAGTATATAATATATATAATTTTATTGGTATACTAATAAAAGCAAGTATCATTGTGTTTAGAAAAAAAAGTCTGTCTCACCGGTTAAAATACCTAACTTTGCAAATCTTTCGATGCCGATTTCAGGCGTACTACCAATAACCATCACTGCCCGGGGAGGATTTAATTATCAGCAATCAACTCTGAGAAATTGTATTGCATTGTCATTTTTTTACCTAAAAAATTGAGTATCCTCCCCCGGGTGGATGGTTAATCTGTAAACATGAAGAAAAAATTAAAGGGAGCTTATTTACTTGTTTCAGCCTTGTTAATTGCTTTGCTGCACCTGTCATTTGCGTTTGGCAAAAATGTTTTCGGTTCACACACTTTTGCTGCATTTGCGCCTGACAAAACAAAAACGGACAGCCTTTCGCCTTTCGCTGGCGGCAAGTCTATTTATGACAGCCTTCACCTCGACAGCATTGGTCTCAGCCGCCAGGCTTTTGAGTATGCCCAAAAAGGCTGGAACAAATTATTGCAGGAAGGCCGCCTCAGCAATCCTGCTGTGCTGGCTATCGTCGATTTCAGTCAGCCCAGCAGTCACAAGCGCTTATATATCCTGGACCTGAAACAATATAAGGTCCTTTTTCAAACCCTGGTAGCGCATGGGCGCAACTCCGGCAAGGAACTGGCCACGTCATTTTCCAATCTGCCTTCCTCTTATAAAAGCAGCCCCGGTTTTTATATCACCGGTGAAACATATAATGGCAAACATGGCTATTCGCTTAAATTAAATGGGGTGGAAAAGGGCATCAATGATAATGCTTACAACCGGGCTATCGTGGTGCACGGTGCGGATTATGTAGATGAATCCTATGCATCAAGCCAGGGCTATATTGGCCGCAGCCTGGGATGCCCTGCTGTTCCTGAAAAAGAAGCACAGCCCATTATTAATACGATAAGGGATAACACCTGTTTCTTTATTTATGAACCGGGCGTTTCTTATTCCGCCCGTTCCACTATGCTGAACTAATATTTTATCTGCTGGCGCCAATCTTTATCTTTGGGCATTAATTCATTCTTATGCTAAAGATCGGATTGTATGGCGTTGGCCACCTGGGCAAATTTCATTTGAACAACTGGAAAGAGATACCCGGTGTGGACCTCGTGGGTTTTTATGATCCGCATGATGATACTGCCAGGGAAGTTTCTGAAAAATACCAGCTCCCCCGTTTTCTTGACCCCGACGCACTGATGGTCGCCTGCGATGCCATCGATGTGGTTACTCCTACCAACCACCATTTCCAGTGGTGTGAAAAAGCGATCAAAAAAGGAAAGCATGTCTTCGTGGAAAAGCCGCTGGCCCATACCATGGAAGAAGCCCGCCAACTCGTAAAGCTGGCGGAAGAATCAGGCAGTAAAGTGCAGGTAGGCCATGTGGAGAGGTTCAACCCTGCTTTTCTTGCCCTGAAAAATGTGTCCCTTAACCCGATGTTTATTGAAGTGCACCGCCTGGCGCAGTTCAATCCGCGTGGTACTGAAGTGAGCGTGATCCTCGATCTCATGATCCATGATATTGATATCGTGCTCAGCATCGTGAAGAGTGATGTAAAATCGATCTCCGCCAGTGGTGTGGGTGTGATGACGGAAACACCTGATATCGCCAACGTCCGCATCGAGTTCCACAATGGATGTGTGGCCAATCTTACCAGCAGCCGTATTTCCATGAAGAAGATGCGGAAAATGCGGTTGTTCCAGAAAGATGCTTATATCGGCATCGATTTCCTCAACAAGAAAACAGAGATCATCAAGCTGAAGGAAGCACAGGATTCCAATGTATTTGCATTTGATATAGAAACGCCTTCCGGTGTTAAAACAATCGCTGTGGCTAATCCTGCTGTACCTGAAGTAAACGCTATCAAAAAAGAACTGGAAGAATTCAAGGCCGCCATTCTTAACAACACAAAACCGATCGTTTCAGAGATAGATGGCTTTATGGCCATGGATGTGGCACATAAGATCCTGCAGAAGATCGGGAATAATGTGATCACCCACTGATATGAGAACAGGCAAACAAATATCCATCGCCTGGTATGTTGCAGTTGATTATCTCATGTCTGCCCTTGCCTGGGCGGTTTACTATTTTATAAGAAAGGCTTTACTGGAAAAAGGCATTCCGGCAAACAGCCTGTGGCAAACGGACTACCATTTCTGGATAGGCGTTTTTTTTATTCCAATGGGTTGGCTGGCTTTATTTACCATTGCCGGTTCCTATCATTCCCTGTATGCAAAATCCAGGTTGTATGAATTCAGTTCCACCCTGATCTGCACACTGATCGGAACATCTGTATTGTTTTTCTTTTTCGTAATGGATGATGTGAAGAATGGTACCATATCTGCAGCTGCTTATTATAATAAAGCTTTTCTATTGCTGTTCCTGCTTAATTTCCTTCTTATCTTTTTTGGCCGGTGGCTGGTGTTAAGAAAAGTAAAACAGCAATTGCTCAATGGAGATGTTTATTTCAATGCCCTGATCATCGGCAACCAGGAAAATGCTGCCAGTATATTTCACAGAACTAAAAAGAACCTTCATGATGGAGGTTACCGCTATATTGGATTCGCCAGTCCGGCAGATCCTGGCACCGATTCCTCACCTTTACCATTGCTGGGAACTTTACCGGAACTGGAAAGACTGATTGATAAGAACAATGTGCAATTGGTAGTGCTAGCCCTGGAAAAATCAGAAAGCGGCCTGTTGGAAAACCTGGTTGCCCAGCTAAGCGAAAAAGATGTGGCTATAAAGATCCAGCCCGATACGATGGACATACTCTCGGGGTCTGTTAAAACCAATAACGTAATGGGCCCCGCACTGATTGATGTGAATACAGGGCTGATGCCTGAATGGCAGCAGCATATCAAGCGGTTGATTGATGTGGCAACTGCAACTGCAGCATTGATCTTTCTTTTTCCGCTGATGCTTTATACGGTGATCCGCCTGGTATTATCATCCAAAGGCCCCATATTTTATGTACAGGAAAGGATCGGTTATAAGGGAAAGCCTTTTATGATGTACAAGTTCAGGTCCATGATCGTAAATGCGGAAGAAAATGGCCCTGTCCTTTCTTCTGACCATGATGCCCGTATCACCCGCTGGGGTAAAGTGATGCGGAAATGGAGGCTGGATGAGCTTCCACAACTATGGAATATCCTGAAAGGAGACATGAGCTTTGTTGGGCCCCGGCCTGAGCGCCGTTTTTTCATCGACCAGATAGTGGCCCGGTTCCCCTATTACAAATACCTGTTGAAAGTAAAGCCTGGGCTCAGCAGTTGGGGGATGATCCAGTTTGGATATGCAGAAAACATCGAACAGATGATCGAGCGCAGCAAATTCGACCTGGTTTATATTGAAAATATATCGCTGCTCCTCGATTTCAAGATCATGATACATACCCTCCGGATCATTTTTAAAGGCAAGGGGAAATAACTATTTTTGAAAGACCCGGATCAGGTCCGGGGCGGCCCACCTTCGCCAAGGCTTCGGCGGGCAAGGTGAAGTTATCCTTACATTAAACCAGCCAATGCAACCAATAAAATTCTTTTTCTTCCTCATAAGCTGCAGTTTCTTTTTTAATGTCCAGGCCCAGCATGCATACTGGCAGCAGGAAGTGAATTATTCCATTGATGTGTCGCTGAACGACAGGCAGCATAGTCTCGATGGATTTGAGCGGATGGAATATATCAACCACTCACCCGATACGCTTCGCTTTATCTGGATACATCTTTGGCCGAATGCCTATAAAAACGACAAGACTGCATTTACCGATCAGCAGTTGGAAAATGGCAATACTGATTTCTATTTTTCCGGTAAGGAACAAAAAGGTTATATCAATAAGCTGAATTTTAAAGTAAATGATATCATCGCAGAAACCCTGGACCACCCGCAGCATATCGATATTATACAGTTGATCCTTCCTTCACCATTATTGCCTGGGCAGAAAGTCCTGATCACAACGCCTTTTCATGTACAACTACCTTATAGTTTTTCCAGGGGCGGTCATGATGGTGAAAGCTACCAGGTAACGCAATGGTATCCCAAACCGGCCGTGTATGACAAGGATGGCTGGCACCCGATGCCTTATCTCGACCAGGGCGAATTTTATTGTGAGTTTGGCAGCTTCGACGTAAATATTACTGTGCCGGATAATTATGTGGTGGCTGCTACAGGAGAACTGCAGGACTCCAAAGAAAAAGAATGGCTTCGTACCAGAAAGGATTTTAACTGGGAGCCGCTGAAGAAAAAGATCAAAACAAAAGGTGGAGGATATAAAACGGTTCAGCAGCAATTTCCTGCTTCATCCCAACGAACTAAAACACTTCAATTCCGCCAGGACCGTATACATGATTTTGCCTGGTTTGCTGATAAGCGTTTTATTGTTGACCTGGACACCTGCCGTCTTCCTTCAGGAAAGGTCATTGAAGCAGGCAGCTATTATCTGCCTGCAGAAAAAACAAGCTGGCGGAAAAGCCTGTCGTTTGCAAAAGATGCCATAAGAAGCCGGAGTGAATGGATTGGAGAATATCCTTATTCTGTTATAAGCGTGGTGGAGGGCCCGCTTGGTGCTGGTGGAGGAATGGAATATCCTACGATCACGGTGATCGTCCCTACAGCAGATACAGGCCAGCTTGACCGGACAATCGAACATGAGATAGGACATAACTGGTTTTATGGTATACTTGCCAGCAATGAGCGCCTCCATCCCTGGATGGATGAGGGGATTAATACTTATTATGGTAATCGCTATGTCCGTTCGAAATACGGTCCCAAAGGAGATACCCGGCTTGGCAAAACCAGTTTCTTTATAGAAGATGCAGAAAAATTGTTGTTTGAATCAGTAGCAGCGGTCCGCCGCGACCAGCCAATCAATACACCCAGCGACAGTCTTTCTTTTTACAATTATCCCCTCGTAGCTTATATTAAAACAGCCGCCTGGCTCGATTACCTGGAGCAGAAAGTTGGAAGGCCTCAATTGGATAAAGCCCTTCAGCATTATTACCAGCAATGGAAATTCAAACATCCCGGGCCGGATGATTTTAAAGCAAGCATCAGTGAAAGCCTGGGCATTGAGCAAGACAGCTTGTTTTCTTACCTGAACACAAGAGGAGTTTTGCCCAATCAACATAGAACAGGTACAAAAGCAGCTTTTATCCTTGACCTGAAATCCTATGCATCATATATTCAGTCACCAGTGGCCAACCTTATCAGCATTGGGCCTGCAATAGGTGTTAACAGGTATGATAAGTTTATGGCAGGCCTTTTCGTAACGAACTATAAACTTCCCGCATCACGGTTGCAGTTTTTTGTAGCGCCGATGTATGGTGTTGCTACAAAAAAACTGACAGGCACCGGTTTGATCAATTATTCCTTCTTTCCTGATGGAGCATTTCGAAGAATAAACCTTGGGCTTAGTGCATCTGCATTCGGCATCAACCGGTTTAAGAGCAATGATAAGACCACTTACATGTCTTTTCATAAAATAGTGCCTTCTCTTCGGCTGACATTAAAAGAACGTAATCCCCGAAGCACGCTTAACCGCTTCCTGCAATTCAAAACATTTTTTATTACTGAGGATGCCTTACGCTTTTACCGCGACACAACAATAACCGGAACTGACACCACTATAGAAAATAAATACAGGGTTATATCCAATAACCGTACATTAAACCAACTGATGCTGGTTTGGGAAAATAACCGGGTACTTTATCCTTATCGCGGAGAACTTAAGCTGGAGCAGGGAAAAAATTTTATCCGGGCAGGCTTTACCGGCAATTATTTTTTCAATTATCCAAAAGGCGGCGGATTAGACCTCCGGTTGTTTGCAGGAAAATTCTTTTACACCGTTTCCAAAACGTTTACCAGGCAATCTGAAACAGACCGATACCATCTTAACATGACAGGCCCTAATGGCTACGAGGACTATACCTACAGTGATTATTTTGCCGGCCGAAATGAATTTGAAGGAGCTGCAAGCCAGCAGATCATGATAAGGGACGGAGGATTTAAAGTGAGGACAGATCTGCTTTCAAACAAAGTAGGTAAAACAGATGATTGGCTGGTGGCTATTAACCTGAGCTCCTCCATTCCCTCCCATCTCAATCCGCTTAACCTGTTGCCTGTAAAGATCCCATTGAAAGTATTCCTGGATATCGGCACAAGCGCAGAAAGCTGGAAAAGAATTTCGGGCCAGGACCGTTTTCTTTTTGATGCAGGCTTGCATATACCCTTGCTGAAAGAGACGGTGAATATTTATATCCCATTGCTGTATAGCAAAGTGTATAAAGATTATATACGGTCAACCATACCTGAAAATAAGTTTCTGAAAAAGATTTCTTTCTCCATTGATATTTCTCATTTCAGGATGCGAAAATTTATCAGGGATATACCATTTGAATGAGTCAGTCTTTTCACATACGATACCTGGCATATAAGGAGATCGATTTCCGGAAATGGGACCATTGCATTGCCAATGCTTCCAATGGTTTGATCTATGGATATTCTTATTACCTGGATAATATGTCGAGGCAATGGAATGCGCTGGTGTATGGCGATTACGAAGCTGTAATGCCATTGACCTGGCATAAAAAATATGGAGTAGTCTATCTTTATCAGCCATTTTTGGCAGCCCAGTTGGGTGTGTTTGGGAATAATATTACAGCAGATCTTCTGCAATCATTCCTGGATGCCGTTCCTTCGAGGTACTTATACTGGGATATTTATCTCAATCATAAAAACCTCTTTCCGCTTGAGCGGTTCTCTTTATATCAACGGAAAAATTTTGTCCTGTCTCTGCGTAAATCCTACGCTGAATTGTATGAACAATACAGGGAGAATACAAAAAGGAATATAAAGAAAGCATTACAATTAGGCTGCAAGCCGGCAAAAGATATTCCTGTTGAAAAAGTAGTAGAGCTGGCTGTGTTACAGATGCGTGGTTATACAAAAGAGTCCACGGATAATATTGAACGTTTCAAAAAATTGTATGATTTTTTATATGAAAGAAAACAGGCGACCTGCTATGGCATTCTTTCTTCCAAGGATGAGTTGATTGCTTCCTGTGTATTCTTCTTTTCCCATAACCGGGCTTATTATATTCTTGTAGGCAATCATCCTGATGGCCGTACACTGGGTGCCTCGTATGCGCTGATCGATGCGTTCATTAAAGATCATGCAGGCCAGGCTTTGCTGCTCGATTTTGAAGGTTCGGATATACGTAACCTCGCTTTCTTCTATAGCAGTTTCAGTGCTACAGAAGAAAACTATTCAGCAGTAAAATTGAACAGGTTGCCGTTTTATCTGAAATGGCTAAAGAAATAATCAGGGATTGGGATTTGAGACGCCTGATTCTTCCAATATTTTTTCTGCCAGCAGCATATCCACCGGTCTTGTTATCTTGATATTGTTCTCTTCACCGTTTACCAGAGATACTTTAAGTCCATAAGCTTCTACTACTGTAGCTTCATCAGTGAATTTGTCTTTATAATCTATCTGGAATGCGGGTAATAAGATCTTACTGTGAAATACCTGCGGGGTTTGTACCAGCATCACCAGGTTGCGATCTACAGCTTCATTACCTTCTTCTGTGAGCATGCGGATGCTGTCTTTACTGGGTATTACAGGAATGGCGCTGCCGGTTTCCATTGCCATTGTATAACAACGGCGGATCAGATCGCCTGTCAATAGGCAACGTACTCCATCATGTACAAACACCACGGCTTCTTCTACTACCAGTTCCAGGCCATTCTTTACGGATTGAAAACGGCTATCGCCACCGGCAGTGATGCGGATCCGGTCTTTATCAAAGTAAGCATCGATGATCTCCTGCCCCATGTCCATGTATTCAACCGGTAAAACCAGGATCACCTGCAGGTCAGGGTAAGCGTCAACAAAAGCTTTAATGGAATAATAAAGAACGGGTTTATCTTTCAGCAGCATGAATTGTTTGGGAATGCTTGCGCCCATTCTTGTGCCGGAACCACCAGCCACTATTACAGCGTATTTTTTCATGAATACAAAAATCGGAATTTACCGGATATAATAAAGAAATGGCTTGAAGGAAACCAGGTTACCGTCCTTATCTTTTCCAAGTATACATTCAAGAGACAGAACATTCCTGCTTTTCATAGCCTGGATGGCTTTAATATCTTCTTCCGAAAACATATCGCCATATACAGTCCTTTGATGGGGTTCACAATCCTCACCACAATCGATTATATAAGTAAAGCGGATGATCGTTACACCCGTTTCTTCCGGTTTTAATTTTTTGATCTTAGTTAGATCTTCCACGGAAAGCATGCCTTTTGCCTGCACTCCTTCAAAAGAGGCTGTGTAGTGGGGAAGCACTTTACATGAATCGTCGTCCGACTGTGCAAAGGCAGTTTGTATATAAAGGGCAAATGCCAGGAATAAAAAGGATCTGCGTACTAAAGAGTATTTCATTTACCTGTAAATATTTACTTCTTTTAATCCCTCACTGTTCTGAATGCCACGATACATTCCTGCGCTGTTAAAGACAAGGGCTGCGTTTCCTTTAGCATCCACACCGACCATTCCTCCTTCGCCCTCCATTTTCACCAGTTTATCCTGCACAACGATGTCCATTGCTTCCTGCAAGGACAGCCCTTTATATTCCATCAGGCAGCTTACATCATAGGCTGCCACGGCGCGGATAAATATTTCACCATGGCCGGTGCAGCTGATGGCACAGGTTTTATTATTGGCATATGTTCCGGCTCCGATAATCGGGCTATCTCCCACCCTTCCCCATTGTTTGTTGGTCATGCCGCCTGTGCTGGTAGCGGCGGCTATATTGCCAAACTGATCGCAGGCTGCGGCACCAACTGTCCCGAATTTTTTCTCGCTTACCTGTACATTATGGTCCAGTGCTGCGTTTTCCGTTTCCCTTATTTTCAACCATTGATCATAGCGGAATTCCGAAAAGAAATAATCATCCGGTTCCGTTCTTATACCGGCTGAGGCAGCAAAGGCATTAGCGCCTTCTCCGTTCAGCATTACATGGGGGCTTTGGGTCATCACTGCATAAGCCAATTCAACCGGATTACGGATATTGTGCACTCCGCCGATCGCTCCGGCCTGTAGGGTTTTTCCATCCATGATAGAAGCATCCATTTCCTGGCTGCCGTCTTTTGCAAATACAGATCCCCTGCCTGCGTTGAATAGCATATTATCTTCCAATGATACAACAGCGGCTTTAACGGCATCCAGGGCAGCACCTCCTTTATGCAATAAAGCATAGCCAGCATTCAATGCATCTTCCAGTCCCTGCAGGTAAGCTTTTTCCATTTCCGGGGTCATATTTTCCCGGAGAATGGTGCCGGCTCCGCCATGTATTACAAGTGTGTGCTTGGTCATAATGAGATCATTTAAATCGCTTACCGTTGATGGAAGCAGATATGATTATCCCTCCTGATTTTTCCGTTTTGATGAGATCGCGATATAATACAGGGGCACACCCAGCAAAACGATAATAAATCCCGGCCAGGTAAATTCAGGCTTATAGATAATCAATAACAAACAAAATGCCGTTCCCATCAGGATATACAAGAGGGGAAGAACAGGGTAGCCGAATGCCCTGTAAGGTCTTTCTGCCTCTGGTCTTTTTTTGCGCAGGATAAATATGCCGATGATGGTAAGCATATAAAATAATACTACCACAAAAGAGATCATGTCAAGCAATTGGCCATATTTACCACTCAGGCACCAGACAGATGCTACCAGGCATTGGATCCACAAAGCCGTCTGTGGTACTGAATTCTGGTTAAGCGTTCCTACTTTCTTAAAGAACAATCCATCCTTCGCCATAGTATAGTATACCCTGGCTCCGGCAAGGATCAGTCCATTATTACATCCGAATGTAGATACCATGATCAGTACGGCAATAAGCATTGTGCCGAAAGAGGGGAATATCTTATTTGCAGCAGCCACAGCCACACGATCATCCTGAGGCAGGGCCAGTTCATTCAATGGCAGTGCATTTAAGTACATGAGGTTTGCAGATACATAAATGACCGTTACTGTCAACGTTCCAAGGAAAAGGCTTAAGCCGATATTCCGTTTAGGGTTTTTCATTTCGCCTGCGATAAACGTTACGTTGTTCCAGGCATCACTGCTGAAGATAGAACCTACCATAGAAGCTGCAATCGCGCCCATCAGTGCAGCACCACCGATACCTTCCCAGGCTCCGGGAATAAATTTTCCATCTACATCTTTTACGGCTTGCCGGGCGGTAAAACCTGTTTCCCAGTTTTCAGCCCAGAAGCTTTGCTTTACCAGTAAAAAGCCAAAAACGATCAATCCGAATAATGCCAATAGTTTGGCAGAGGTAAATAATGTTTGGATAAACTTTCCTTCCTTAACTCCTTTTGAATTGATATAGGTCAGTATCACAATAATGGCAATAGCGACCAGTTGACCGGAATACACTTTTGTTATTCCTGCATCAAATAGCAGGTATTCATTTCCCAGTTCCGGCACCATATAAGCGAGGAACTTTGAGAAGGCCACGCCTACAGCGGCAATTGTTGCGGTTTGGATCACGGCAAAGAAGCTCCAGCCATAGAGAAATGCCATCAGGGGGTTGTAAGCTTCTTTGAGATAAACGTATTGACCACCGGCTTTGGGGAACATGCCGCTGAGTTCTCCATAGCTGAGAGCGGCTGTAAGCGTCATAAAGCCGGTGAGGAGCCATACGGCGACCAGCCAGCCGGCGCTGCCGGTGTTGCGGGTGATATCAGCGCTAACAATAAAAATACCGGACCCGATCATGGAGCCGGCTACGATCATAGTGCCGTCGAATAAACCCAGGGTAGGTTTAAAAGAGGTTTGCTGTTGACTCATGCAGTTTGTGATTTGGATAAAGCTAAGTGAAAAACGAAAAAGTTTTTCATCATTTTTTCTACGTTTTTTTCCGGAGAAAAATCTGGTTTTTTCCCAAGGCCAGGAATTTCTGGAAAGGGATATTTGCTTTGATTAATCGGTTGAGGGGGTGAGGTGAAGGGATGGGTAGACTTGGTATGGAGATATGGGTATAGGGCCTGAATAGGCCCGGGTATGTTATTGCCAGTGGGCAGCAACTGTAAATTGGTAGGCTGGAAGGCGGGGGAGGGAGGGCCCCGCAAGGGGTGGAATCAGATCGAATTTTAATATATTTACTCTCCTACTGCTTCTCCTTTTTATATTTCTCATTCAGCCCCTTGATCACATCCGGCGTAATATCATACAACGTATCCTTATAATAAAACACCCCCGGATCATTCGCTACTATATACGCATATTCCCTTCCCTTATTATACTCCGCAATAAACTCCTCGATCTTCTTCTTTAACGACAAATTCCGGCGGGTTACAAACTCCTGGTATTGCTGATCCATATCCTGCTTTCTCCCCTTCAGCACATCTTCCAATTGCTTCAACTCCATCTGTGCTCTTTCATAATCCGCCTGCGTCATCGTCGACTGCTTCTGCTGGTATTCCTGGATCTTCTTCCGGTATGTCATATCAAGCTGGGAAAGCCCATTACTGTATTCCTTTTCCTTTCCTTCAATCTCCGATTTCACATCCTTCACCATATCAAAATGGGCTTCAATAGAGTCCATCTCAAAATACGCAATGCGGAAAGGCTTGTTCAGTGATACTGTATCATTGATCGTTTTCCTTGAAGTAGAGTCCCCTCCTTTCTTACCTAATTGGCTAAAAAGAAGATATCCGCCAAGAAGCGTCAATAATACATTCCATATCACGATACCATTTTTCATCTGTGTTTCTCTTTTATTTTAAAAATCACCGCCTGTTACACAAAACAGGGGGCTATGGCTTGCAAGTTAAATTCCTTACCGGGCAAATATAAGGATTCAGGTCACTTTATGAAACCCTTAACGCAAATGAAAACCTCAAATTTGAGGATAAAAAAAGGAGTAAGGGTCACTTACTCCTTTTATCATTTGATAAATCACTCTTATTCTTCTTCGTCGAAGGTCATCGCCTCACGGGTCGTTTGCAACAGCTCATACTCTTCTTTGCTGCCCACGATCATATTCTCAAACTCACGCAAACCTGTACCTGCAGGGATCGGGTGACCAGTGATCACGTTTTCTTTCAGGCCGAGCATATCGTCTGTTTTACCGTGGATTGCTGCAGAAGACAATACTTTCGTTGTTTCCTGGAAGGAAGCTGCAGAGATCCAGCTTTGCACACCCAGCGAAGCCTTGGTGATACCAAGCAGCGTAGGCGCTGATGTAGCGGGTTTCGCATCACGGTATTCAACCAGTTGCTTATCTGAGCGACGCAGAATAGAGTTCTCTTCGCGCACATCACGCAGGCTTACGATCTGTCCTGCACGCAGCTTGGAAGATTCTCCGGCTTCTGTAACCACTTTCTTATCGAATACATAATCATTCTCTTCAACGAATTCAAATTTATCCACTGAATCATCTTCGAGGAACTTGGTATCGCCCGGATCAACAATGTTCACCTTGCGCATCATCTGGCGTACGATCACTTCAATGTGCTTATCATTGATCTTCACACCTTGCAAACGATACACTTCCTGGATCTCATTCACTACATACTGTTGTACAGCGAACGGCCCCTGAATAGAAAGGATATCCTGCGGAGAGATCTGACCATCAGACAATGGAGAGCCTGCTTTCACGAAGTCACCATCCTGAGCCAGGATCTGACGTGTCAGCGGCACCAGGTATTTCTTGGTCACACCATCTTTCGCTTCAATCACGATCTCACGGTTACCACGCTTGATAGCACCCATTGATACCACACCGTCAATCTCAGAAACCACAGCAGGATTGCTTGGGTTCCTTGCCTCGAACAACTCTGTTACACGGGGCAGACCACCGGTGATATCGCGCAGTTTACCAAGCACACGTGGGATCTTCACCAACACCTGTCCGGCTTTCACATCATCTCCTTCATCAAGCATGATATGGCTACCTGTAGGCAGGTTGTATGATTTGAGTTCTTTGCCTTCTACCACGATAGAAGGGATCTTTGTTTTATCACGGGTTTCAATAACCACTTTCTCACGGTGACCGGTTTGCTCATCCGCTTCTTCACGGTAGGTAACACCCTCGATCACGTTTTCAAATTTCAGCACACCATTGATCTCCGCAACGATTACGTTGTTGAACGGATCCCATGTACAGATCACATCTCCTTTGCTCACTTTCTGGCCATCTTTCACCATCAATGTAGAACCATAAGGAATGTTATTCGTGATCAGCAGACGGTCATTCTTCGTATCGATGATACGAACCTCACCAGTACGGCCGATTACGATCTGTACCTTATCACCTTCGTTATTTTCTGTTGTAACAGTACGCAGACCATCGAATTGGATAGTACCGTCAAACTTAGCTGTCAATGTAGAATCAACAGAAGCAGAACCAGCCACACCACCCACGTGGAAGGTACGAAGTGTAAGCTGTGTACCAGGCTCACCGATCGACTGTGCAGCGATGATACCTACTGCATCACCTCTTTGTGCAAGTATACCGGAAGCCAGGTTTTTACCATAACACTTCACGCAGCATCCGCGTTTGCTTTCGCAGGTCAGCACGGAACGGATCTCTACAGTCTCAATACCTGCTTCTTCAATCCTCTTGGCAAGGGTTTCAGATATTTCTTCACCTGCAGCGATGATCAGCTCTTCTGTGGTAGGATTATAGATATCATGCAAAGAAGTACGTCCCATGATACGGTCTGACAATGGCTCGATAATGTCTTCATTATCTTTCAATGCAGACGTTGCAATACCACGCAGTGTACCGCAATCCTCTTCAGTGATCACCACATCCTGTGCTACGTCAACCAGACGGCGGGTAAGGTAACCGGCATCCGCTGTTTTAAGAGCGGTATCCGCAAGACCTTTACGCGCACCGTGTGTAGAAATGAAGTAGTCCAATACGTTCAGACCACCTTTAAAGTTGGAGAGGATCGGGTTCTCGATGATCTCAGATCCTGTAGAACCTGATTTTCTTGGTTTCGCCATCAGACCCCTGATACCAGCCAGCTGTTTGATCTGTTGTTTAGAACCACGGGCACCGGAATCAAGCATCATGTACACAGAGTTGAAGCCTTGCTTATCGCTGCTCAACTCACGGATCAATGTTTCTGTGATACGGGTATCCACACGGCTCCAGATGTCAACGATCTGGTTATAACGCTCATTGTTCGTGATCAAACCCATATTATAGTTATCCCATACTTCATCTACTTCGCCTTTTGCATTCTCCAGCAATTGCTCTTTAACATCAGGGATGATCAGGTCATTAATGTTAAATGACAGACCACCCTGGAAGGCTGTACGGAAACCAAGTTGTTTGATATCATCCAGGAACTTCGCTGTTTTAGGAACGTTGGTGATTTCGATGATGTCACCGATGATATCACGCAGGTTCTTTTTGGTCAGCAATGCATTCACGAATCCAACTTCAGCGGGCACGTGCTGGTTGAAGATCACACGGCCTACAGTTGTTTCGATCAGCTTATGTTCCAGCAGGCCATCAGCATTGCGGATATTGGCTTTCACCTTTATCCATGCATGGAGGTCCACTTTTCCTTCATTGTATGCAATGATCACTTCTTCAGAAGAATAGAAGGCTTTCCCTTCTCCCCTGATAGTCTCATTCGCATTTGTTTTCTTACCCTTGGTGATATAGTACAGACCAAGTACCATGTCCTGTGAAGGCAGGGTGATCGGCGTACCGTTCTGCGGGTTAAGAATGTTGTGTGATGCCAGCATCAGCAACTGCGCTTCAAGCACAGCAGCATTGCTCAATGGCACGTGCACAGCCATCTGGTCACCGTCAAAGTCGGCATTGAATGCGGTAGTAACCAGCGGGTGCAGTTGGATCGCTTTACCTTCGATCAGCTTAGGCTGGAAAGCCTGAATAGAAAGACGGTGCAGCGTCGGGGCACGGTTGAGAAGGATCGGGTGACCCTTCAATATATTTTCAAGGATATCCCAAACCACCGATTCTTTTTTGTCTACCAGTTTCCTTGCAGACTTCACGGTTTTAACGATACCCCTTTCAATCAGTTTGCGGATGATAAACGGCTTGAACAGTTCGGCAGCCATATCTTTTGGCAGACCGCACTCATGCAGTTTCATCTCAGGACCTACCACGATTACAGAACGGCCGGAGTAGTCAACACGTTTACCCAGCAGGTTCTGACGGAAACGGCCCTGTTTACCTTTCAATACATCTGACAGTGATTTCAACGCACGTCCACCTTCTGCTTTAACGGCATTTGATTTACGGCTGTTGTCAAACAAGCTGTCGATCGCTTCCTGCAGCATACGTTTTTCGTTACGCAGGATCACCTCAGGTGCTTTGATCTCCAGCAAACGTTTCAAACGGTTGTTGCGGATGATCACACGGCGATAAAGGTCATTCAGATCAGAAGAAGCAAAACGGCCACCGTCCAGGGGAACAAGCGGACGCAGTTCCGGTGGGATAACGGGGATGTATTGCATCACCATCCATTCAGGACGGTTGGTGATCCTTGTATTGGCATCACGGAAAGCTTCCACCACGCTCAGGCGTTTCAGGGCATCAGCTTTACGTTGCTGTGATGTTTCTGTAGCAGCAGCATTGCGCAGGTCGAAAGAAAGCTGGTCCAGGTCAATGCGTTGCAGCATATCATGTACCGCTTCAGCACCCATCTTCGCGATGAACTTGTTAGGATCATCATCAGGAAGATACTGGTTGTCTTTAGGCAATGCATCCAGGATATCGAGGTATTCTTCTTCAGTGAGGAGGTCACCTACATTCTGGCCTTTATCCGCACGGATACCAGACTGGATCACCACGAACCTTTCATAATATACGATCGTTTCCAGCTTCTTGGAGCTAACACCCAGCAGGTAACCGATCTTATTAGGCAATGATTTGAAATACCAGATGTGAACAACAGGCACCACCAGTTTGATGTGACCCATTCTTTCACGACGCACTTTCTTTTCCGTTACTTCCACACCACAACGGTCGCACACAATGCCTTTATAACGGATACGCTTGTACTTGCCGCAAGCGCACTCATAATCTTTTACTGGTCCAAAGATCCTTTCACAGAATAAACCATCACGCTCCGGTTTGTAAGTCCGGTAGTTAATCGTTTCAGGCTTCAGCACTTCACCATAACTTCTTTCCAGGATGGTATCCGGAGAAGCCAGACCGATAGTGATCTTGGAGAAAGCTGGCCGGGGACGATTGTCTTTTTTGATAGCCATATTTGAGTTTCTAAATTTTAAAGTTGTTTTACTTGTTTGCTGCAGATCGAATTTTTAATGCTTCAATCTTATTCAAACTTCAGATCAAGACCGAGACCACGCAGCTCATGCACCAATACGTTGAACGATTCAGGGATACCCGCTCTTGGAACGTTATCACCTTTCACGATCGATTCGTATGTTTTAGCACGGCCGATGATATCATCAGATTTGATGGTGAGCAATTCCTGCAGGATGTTGGATGCACCATAAGCTTCCAGTGCCCAAACTTCCATCTCCCCGAAACGCTGGCCACCGAACTGAGCTTTACCACCCAGCGGCTGCTGTGTGATCAGGCTGTATGGTCCGATAGAACGTGCGTGCATCTTATCATCCACCATGTGGTGCAGCTTAATGATATAGATGATACCCACGGTTGCTTTCTGGTGGAAACGTTCTCCTGTTTCACCATCATACAGGTAAGTGTGACCGAATTTCGGGATACCTGCATCTGCACAATAATTCTCAATCTCTTCAGTGGTAGCACCATCGAAGATCGGAGTGGCGAACTTCAGTCCCAGCTTCTGACCGGCCCAACCCAGTACGGTTTCATAGATCTGTCCGAGGTTCATACGGGAAGGTACACCCAGCGGGTTCAACACCACGTCCACCGGAGTTCCATCCTCAAGGAATGGCATGTCTTCCTGGCGAACGATCTTGGCAACGATACCTTTATTACCGTGACGACCCGCCATTTTATCACCCACTTTCAGCTTACGCTTAACAGCCAGGTAAACTTTCGCCAGTTTCAATACACCGGCAGGCAGTTCATCACCGATAGAGATATTGAACTTCTCGCGTTTGTAACGTCCGAGTTCTTCGTTGTACTTGATGTTGTAGTTGTGCAGCAGAATGTTGATCTGATCATCCACTTTCTTATCACCGGTCCAGCCCAGCGGATTGATGTTGGCATAATCCAGGCCAGTCAGGTTTTTCGCAGTGAACTTCGCGCCTTTACCGATCTGCACTTCACCAAAGTTGTTGCTTACACCTGCTGATACATGTTCTCTCAGCAATGTGGTCAGTTTTTCCAGCAACACTTCCATGAGGTCCGCTTCATTCTTTTCGTGCACTTTTTCCAGTTTCTCGATAGCGGCTTTCTCACGCACTTTCGCATTCTTATCTTTCTTCGCGCGTTGGAACAGTTTCTTGCCGATCACGATACCTTCCACACCGTTCGGTGCTTTCAGAGAAGCGTCTTTTGCATCACCGGCTTTATCACCGAAGATGGCGCGGAGCAGTTTCTCTTCCGGAGTAGGATCGCTTTCGCCTTTAGGTGTGATCTTACCGATCAGGATATCACCTTCCTTGATATTGGCACCGATACGGATGATACCGTTCTCGTCCAGATCTTTGGTCGCTTCTTCAGAAACGTTAGGGATATCCGGGGTCAGTTCTTCTTCACCCAGTTTTGTATCGCGTACTTCCAGTTCATATTCAGAAATGTGAACAGAAGTAAACATATCTTCTTTTACCACCCTTTCGCTGATCACGATAGCATCCTCGAAGTTGTAACCTTTCCATGGCATGAACGCCACTTTCAGGTTTTTACCAAGAGCCAGCTCACCGTTCTGTGTAGCGTAACCTTCAGTTAAGAAATCACCTTTCTTCACTTTCTGGCCTTTCTTCACAGCAGGTTTCAGGTTGATACAGGTTTCCTGGTTGGTCTTGATGAATTTGGTGAGCCTGTAAACACGGAGGTCTTCTTCAAAGCTTACCAGTTTTTCTGCTTCATCGCGCTCGTAACGGACATGGATCTCGTTTGCATCAACAAACTCAACCACACCAGTTCCTTCAGAGTGGATCTGGATACGTGCATCGCGGGCAGCTTTTCCTTCGAGACCGGTACCTACTACAGGTACGTCAGGACGGATCAGCGGAACAGCCTGGCGTTGCATGTTTGATCCCATCAGCGCACGGTTGGCATCATCATGCTCCAGGAAGGGGATCAGGGAGGCGCTCAAACCTACGATCTGGTTAGGAGCAACATCCATGAATTCCACTTCATTTTTATCAAGGATCGGGAAGTCGCCTGTTTCGCGGCTTACCACCTTTTCTTCAATGAAATTCCCTTTTTCATCCAGCGGAGTATTGGCCTGGGCAATTTTTGCCAGGTCTTCTTCCTCTGCACTCAGGAATTCCAGTTCTTTCATATTCACTTTACCACCTTCCACTTTACGGTATGGGGTTTCGATAAAGCCCATATCGTTGATCTTCGCGTGAACGCAAAGTGTGGAGATCAGACCGATGTTTGGTCCTTCCGGCGTTTCGATCGTACACAGACGGCCGTAGTGGGAATAGTGTACGTCACGAACCTCAAAGCCTGCACGCTCACGGCTCAAACCACCTGGCCCGAGTGCGGAGATACGGCGTTTGTGGGTGATCTCGGAAAGAGGGTTGGTCTGATCAAGGAACTGAGACAACTGTGATGTTCCAAAGAAGGAGTTGATCACAGAAGACAGTGTTCTTGCATTGATCAGGTCAACCGGGGTGAACACCTCGTTGTCGCGTACGTTCATCCGCTCACGGATGGTACGAGCCATACGGGCAAGACCTACACCAAACTGAGCATACAATTGCTCACCTACAGTGCGTACACGGCGGTTGCTCAGGTGATCGATATCATCGATCTCCGCTTTACCGTTGGTCAGTTTCACCAGGTATTTAATGATCAGGATGATGTCTTCACGGGTCAGCGTTTTCTGATCCAGCGGAGCATCCCTGTTCAGCTTGCGGTTGATCTTATAACGGCCTACTTCGCCGAGATCATAACGCTTGTCGCTGAAGAATAATTTATCAATGATACCGCGTGCTGTTTCGTTATCAGGAGCATCGGCACCGCGCAGTTGGCGGTAGATGAACTGAACCGCTTCCAGCTCGCTGTTGGAAGTATCTTTATTCAGTGTGTTGTAGATGATCGCGTAATCACCACCCACGTCTTCACGTTGGATGAACACACTCTTCACATCCATTTCGGAAATGGTCTCAACCGCTTCTTCATCCAGTACAGTATCACGTTCCATCACGATCTCGTTACGCTCGATAGACACTACCTCACCGGTATCTTCATCCACAAAGTCTTCCACCCATGTTCTGAGAACGCGGGCAGCCAGGCGTTTGCCCAGGTATTTTTCCAGTGTCTTTTTATCAGTAGCCACTTCATCGGCCATACCGAATAATTCCAGGATATCCTTGTCTGTTTCGTATCCGATGGAACGCAACAGGGTGGTTACCGGGAATTTTTTCTTACGGTCGATGTAAGCATACATCACGTTGTTGATATCGGTCGCAAACTCCATCCAGGCCCCTTTGAAAGGGATAACCCGTGCAGAGTAGATCTTGGTTCCGTTGGGGTGAACTGATTGGCCGAAGAATACACCGGGGGAACGGTGCAACTGAGATACCACTACACGTTCAGCACCGTTGATCACGAATGTGCCACGGGGGGTCATGTAGGGGATATTTCCAAGGAATACGTCCTGAACGATGGTCTGGAAATCCACGTGTTCCTCGTCGTTACAGCTCAGACGCAGTTTCGCTTTCAGGGGAACGGCGTAAGTAAGGCCGCGCTCCATACACTCTTCGATGGTGTAACGGGGTGGGTCAATGAAATAATCCAGGAACTCCAGCACAAAGATGTTCCGCGTATCAGTGATAGGGAAATTGTCTTTGAACACCCTGAACAAACCTTCAATATTCCGTTTGTCAGGAGTTGTTTCTAATTGGAAAAACTCTTTGAAAGACTGGATCTGGACTTCAAGAAGATCGGGTGTTTCAGCCAGATGCTTGATCTTACCAAAATTCACCCTCGGATTCAATTTTGTTGAAGACATATACGTAATAACCGGTTTAAAAGAGTAATGACACACAAATCACATTCAGCTCTCATTTTAGAAAAAACGAAAGACAGTGATTGTCAACTAGTTAAACATGATCTGGGATGTCAAAATATATTTGGCCAAAATAAAGGACTGCAAAGGTAAGGATAAAAAGCGTTTCGCCAAAAAAAATGACCCGACAAAAACCCCGCCAAAATCCTGTGAAAAACACCGGGGTTCACTTCCCGGGCGAAATAATTTAGGGGTAAATACTGCCATGAAAAGGAAGCAATTAATTGTTGAATACTTTCAGTTTACCCGTAAAGACCGAATTGCGGTACTGATCATAGCTACAGTCCTGCTGGTTTCTTTCCTGCTTCCTTCTATGCTGGAAAACCAGCTTCTGGCAGAAAAGCCTGTTACGGATACAGGCTGGATTGCTACACTGCAGCAACTGGAAAAGCCAAAATCCACCACTTCTGAGCAATTCTCCAGGGAAAGGGGTGCAAAAAATAGCTATGATGAGTATGTATACGACCGGGCTGAAAGCGGATATAATAACGGGCTAAAAGGTGAATTGTTCAGTTTTGACCCGAATATCCTCTCTGCCGAAGGCTGGAAAAAGCTGGGGCTACGGGAGAAGACGGTCAAAACGATCAGGAACTATATTGAAAAAGGCGGCCGGTTCAGAAAGCCGGAAGACCTGCAGAAAGTGTATGGCCTGATAGAGGAAGAATATGAACGGCTAAAGGGGTATGTACAAATTGAGAGTTCCACTCCTGCCCTGGTGCAGCCAAATGAAGCCGCTGTTATAAAACCAGTATATCCTTCCAGAAAAGAAATAAGTGCAATTGATATAAATGCAGCAGACAGTGCAGCATTTGAAGCATTACCGGGAATTGGTGCAAAGTTGGCGATAAGGATCATTCATTTCAGGGAAAAATTAGGCGGATTTTATTCAGTGGAACAGGTAGGAGAAACGTTTGGATTGGCGGATTCGGTTTTTCAAAAGATTAAAGTGTACTTACGATTGAATGATGTTACGTTCATTCATAAGATCAATATCAATACTGCGGACTTAGATGAATTAAAATCTCATCCCTATATACGATATAATCCAGCTAAAGCTATTATCAACTTTCGGCAGCAACACGGACCTTTTTCGTCAGTGGAAGATTTAAAAAGAATAGTTGCAATTGAAGTAATTCAATTTGAAAAAATGAAAGCTTATCTGACTATTAGTTAAGGAAACTAAATTTTATTCAAAGCATCAGGCAATTGTAGTCCTGGTATGTTGAACATTCCATAAGAGAGAAAAGCACTGTTATAGCTTATCTATACTCCCAAAACTCCCTCATTTGAGCTATAACAAGACCGGATTATCATTTCTAAATTTCCAGTAAAATATTTATCATGAAACCAATACCCATTCTGATCGCCTTGATTGCCTCTACCCTGCTATTCTCCTGTAAGAAAGGAGATATCGGGCCTCAGGGACCCGAGGGACCACAGGGGTCACAAGGACCTCAAGGACCACAGGGGCCTCAGGGAATTGCCGGTAACGCCAATGTAACACAATACACATACGGCGCTCAAAACTTCGCCTCCGTTTCGTTTGCTACATTATCCGTTACCACTACCAAAGACACGATGGATAAATCTGCCTGGTTTGTTTACCTCTATTACGGAACACTCGACCGGTGGTATTTTCTGCCCGGCCCTGGCGTTGGAGGTTCCACTCAATACCGCGTCAGTATGAGCTATGTGACCAATAAAGTAACCATCTACATTGATAAAATCGGGGCCGGAGAAAATTATGCTCAGGCAAAAGTGATTCGTATCTATACCAGCAGCCAGCAAACCGGCGGGCGCTCAGCACCCGGTCCAGCATTGCCGCAGGATCTTGATTTTACCAGCTATGAAGCTGTGAGAAATTATTATCAGTTACCATAACAACACAAAAAGAGGTTGCCTCAAAAGTGAAGTTCCCCATAAGTTAGATGCTTATGGGGAACGCTGCTATTGGTCAGCTTTGCAAAAAGAAGTTAATAATACAGCTAACATTACGGTGGATTTCCTCATTATCAAAGATCTTTTTTGGTGCCGTGTATGTATTTGAATGGGATGATAAGCAGCTTTATCCTAAAAGGAACGAAAAAGCCCCCTGTTAAAAACAGAGGGCTTTAAATTTTATGAAGCCGACAATTAAGCTACTTCTACTTCAGCACCTGCTTCTTTCAGTTTAGCTGCGATTTCATCAGCTTCTGCTTTAGAAACACCTTCTTTCACTGGTTTCGGAGCACCGTCAACCAGGTCTTTTGCTTCTTTCAGACCAAGACCAGTCAGGTCTTTAACGATCTTAACCACGTTCAGTTTAGAAGCACCACCGCTTTTCAGGATAACGTCGAATGCAGTTTTTTCTTCTGCTTTCGCACCGCCACCGTCGCCGCCGCCAGCTACTACTACCGCTGCTGCTGCAGGCTCGATACCATATTCTGATTTCAGGAAATCAGCTAATTCTTGAACTTCTTTTACAGTTAAGCCAACCAGGCTTTCTGCCAATGCTTTTACGTCTGCCATTGTTTTGAATTTTTCCCGTCTTCATTCCCCATTCGCGGAGTCCGACGGATGATTAAAAAAATTGCCTTTAGTTTATACACATCCTGGCCAGTGTTTTTTATAAATTAAAAAGTCAGCAAAAGTCTTAGCACTGAATACTGACTTTTAATTTGAAGATTATTCTGCTGCTGCAGTTGCTTCTGCGCCGCCTGCTTTTTGCTCGTGGTGGTGCAATAAGGCAGCCAACACGCGTTTTGCAGGAGATTGCAGCAAGCCGATCACTTCGCCGATCAGTTCGTTCTTCGTCTTGATCTGGGTCAGTGTTTTCAGTTGATTGTCGCCAGTGTACACATCACCATTGATGAACGCTGCTTTCAGTACAGGCTTTTCACCATTGCTGTCTTTACGGAAAGAACTGATGATCAGTGCAGGCTCTTTAGGGTTCTCAGAAAACATCAGCGCTGTTACTTTATTCAGGGATTCATAAACACCTGAATATTTTTCAGCGTCAAGAGATTCCAGCGCTTTTTTGATCAGCGTGTTCTTGGCTACTTTCATTTCCACTTGTTTGCTGAAGCAGGCGCGGCGCAATTTGCCCACTTGCTCAACAGACAGTGATTCTGTATCGGCAATATAGAAGTTGTTATATTGGGAGAACTTACCTTTCAGCAGTTCAATCACTTCATTTTTTTGATCTTTAGTCATGATAATAAGTTTTTAAACCACTTAAGATTAATGAACAAATGCTTTTGTGTCAATTGCAACGCCGGGGCTCATTGAGCTGGCCATGCTGATACCTTTCAGGTAAGTTCCTTTTGCAGTAGCAGGTTTTGCTTTGATGATCGCGTTGAGCAATTCCTGGCTGTTCTCTGCAATTTTTTCAGGAGCGAAGCTTACACGGCCGATAGAAGCGTGGATGATACCCACTTTATCAACCTTGAAAGCGATCTTACCACCTTTTACATCGTTGATCGCATTTGCCACATCATTGGTAACAGTACCTGTTTTAGGGTTGGGCATCAGGTTGCGTGGACCTAACACTTTACCCAGCTTACCGATCTTAGGCATTACAGAAGGAGTAGCGATGATCACATCGATATCTACCCATCCGCCTTCGATCTTGGTTACAAACTCATCCAGGCCAACATAGTCAGCGCCGGCTGATTTTGCTTCCGCTTCTTTATCAGGTGTGCAAAGCACCAACACTCTTTTGGTTTTACCTGTACCATGAGGTAAAGTAACTGTGCCACGGATAGCCTGGTCCGCTTTCTTGGGATCAACACCCAGGCGAACGTGCAGGTCAACTGAAGCATCGAATTTGCAGGTAGTAATTTGTTTTACCAGTGCAGATGCTTCTTTTAAGGAATATTGTTTATTGCCGTCTACCTTGGTATTGGCAACTTTTCTTTTTTTACTGATGAATGCCATTGTAATTCGTTTTTTTCAAAGAAGATTTAGTTTTCCCACGGAGCTTTACCATCCACGTTTAACCCCATGCTGCGGGCAGTACCAGCAACCATTTTCATGGCGCTTTCTACGGTAAAGCAGTTCAGATCAGGCATTTTGTCTTTCGCAATAGCCTCAACCTGAGCCCAGGTTACCTTGCCTACTTTTGCACGGTTACTTTCTTTGGAACCTTTCTGAATTTTAGCGGCTTCCATCAACTGAATAGCTGCCGGAGGAGTTTTAATGATAAACTCAAAACTCTTGTCAGAATAAACGGTAATTAATACGGGAAGAACTTTTCCCATTTTGTCTTGGGTACGGGCATTGAATTGTTTGCAGAATTCCATGATGTTCACACCTTTGGAACCCAATGCCGGACCGATCGGAGGTGCCGGGTTGGCCTGGCCACCCTTGCACTGCAGCTTTACAAAGCCTGAGATTTCTTTTGCCATTTTTATACTTTTTGGTGTTAACGACCTTTCTCTGTCTGGCAGATACTTGGCCTCCCAATATCCTTGTCCACCTTCACTTTTCAACCGCTGTACTTTTAATGAAAGCGGTAAGCTTCGGCAGAACTATAAAGAACTCTTTGGGGCTGCAAAGGTAGGAGTTTAAAGGGATTTTTTGAAGAAAACTACCCTATTTTTTGATGAAGTCCTCATACACCGTCTGCATCAAGGCCTTGCCTGCTTCTACCTGCCGGGCACCGGAAGTCCCCTCCCGCTCTATCGGTCTCCGGCCGATATTATCAAACACAAGCCGCCCGGTGGTATCTATAAAGCCAAAAGCATCATTATAAGTGAAAAAGGCCCAGGGCTTTGTCTCAGGGTCAAACACATTTTTGCTGAAAGGGAATTTCGTCCTGTCAAGCCCAAACTGTGCAGATAAAGTCGCTGCAATATCCAACTGGGATACCGGCTTGCCTATCGTAATCCCTGTCCTGTTCAACGCCCCGCCCAACCATAACTGTGGTGTCCGGAAATCATCTGCCCGGTGGTCCGTATCGGGCAGGATATGCCCGTGATCACCGGTAATGATCACTACCGTGTTATTCCACCAGGGTTGCTGACGGCAGGAGTCGATGAACTCCCCTATCACCTGGTCAGTATAATGCAATGAATTCAGGAACTTGGTCTTGGTGTCCATACCATTGAATACGGCTGGCACCGGTGTTTCAAATGGTTCATGACTGGTAAGCGTAAGCCATGCTGCAAAAAAAGGCCTGGTTTCCCTGTCAAGGTCCTGCAACACCCGTTTCATCACCACACCATCATGAGCACCCCATTTAGAATTCATATCCTTTTTATCAAAATCGTTTTTCCCGATAATGGGGTCAAATCCTCCCTGCAAGAGATAAGCTTTGATATTGGCAAATTCCGGCTCACCTCCATAGAAGAAAGGCGTCGCATACCCTTTTTGCCTGAACAGGTTGGACAACACTTCCAGTTTGATGGATTTTCCCGGTGAATGAATGATCGTCGTATTCGGCATCGCAGGATAGCCGCTGAAAATAGCAGGCAACCCTTTATATGTGCGGTCGCCACTTGCATAGTTATTGGCAAAGAATATCCCTTCCTTCTTCAGTTGGTTGAAACGCGGCGTCACTTCTTTGTCTTTTATAGAAACATGCAGGGCTTTTTCTGTAAAACTTTCCCATACAACAACCAGTACGTTTACGGGGACATCCGTTTTTCTTATTACAGAATCGAGTATGGAGCCCGAGTGGTAAAGGCTGTCTGTTATAATCTTTGCTCTTTCTTCCGGCAAATAATCATAGGGATTATGGCCGGAATTCCCTTTGCTCATGGCGCTATGCAGAAGGTTCCATACCGGGTTTACCGCCGACTGGTTGGCATAATTGTACGTAGAGAAATATACACTGCTTTGATTCAGCGGGGTCTGCTGCAAGCCTCCTCTCATGGGAATGATCAGTGCACCGGTAACAAGCAATAGCAGCGCTGCTGTTTGTATTTTAAAATGATGCTGTTCCTGGAAGAATATCCGCTTCAGTATAAATATAAAACAGAAATAAAAAAGTATATAGGCTGCAAGAAATATCAGCCCTACAAAGAACAGGGGTATATGACTGATAGAAGCATATGCTTCCTTAGGTGTTACTACAAAACGAAGCGGCGTGGTATCGAGTCTTACTCCCCAGGAAGAATATATTTCAAGGTCTGCAAGGCATATGACTGATACGAGCAACAGTACAACGATGGTATATATTTTATACACTGGCAGCCGTTTGAAAAAGCGTATCCCAAGGCTTAATAATACGAACAGGCAAATGGGTGCTGTGATATAAGCGGCTACAGCCAGGTCCATCTTTGTGCCATAGCAAAAGCTTCCGAGTATGGTACGGAAAGGCAGGTGTTTGGTTTTACCAAAATGGTAAAGAAAAAACACCAGCCGCATCAGGTCAAAAAAGATGACCCAGCTTAAAAAATAAAGCAGGATGAATTTGAATTTTGCAGTCATTTTTTTTGCGCAGTTGAATGCACAAGGTTGTTCCCGCAACCTTTGTCCTTCAGGTGGTAAATATAAAAGCCATCCCGATTAAGGAATGGCTTTGGTTCGTTAAAATTGAGCAGTTACCGTGTTTTTTCTCAACTGATCTTTTCAACCTGCATGTAATTAAGTTCAACAGGTGTAGAACGACCGAATATTTTCACTGTAACTTTCAGTTTTTTCTTTTCATCATTTACTTCTTCGATCACGCCATTGAAATCGTTGAAAGGTCCTTCAATGATCTTGATCGTTTCACCAACGATGAACGGCTCGCTCATGCTTACGCCGCCGGCTTCAGCCATTTCATCCATTTTACCCAGCATCTTATTTACTTCTGCTTTACGAAGGGCAATAGGATTGTCTTTTCCAAGGAAATGAATAACGCTGTTGGTGTTTTTGATGGTATCGCGGAGATCATCATTCAATTTTCCGTCGATCACTTCTATCATTACATAGCCAGGATAATAGTTACGCTCGCGCATTACTTTTTTCCCATTGGCCACTTTGTACACTTTTTCAACCGGCAGGAATACCTGCTTCACCACTTCGCTCCAGCCACCACGTGAAATCTCCTTATCAAGGTATTCTTTTACCTTTCTTTCTTTTCCGCTCACGACTCGAAGCACAAACCACTTCGTCTCCTGCTGCTGCGCATTATCTGTATTAGTCGTAGTCGCTTCCATTAACTAAATAATTGGTTATAAACAAATTTCAGAACGCCACCTGCTGCAAAATCCATCAGTGATATCAGGGCTGTGATAACCAGGGTAGCTACCAGCACGATCATGGTTGATTGCTGAAGCTGTGTCCAGTCAGGCCAGGTCACTTTTTCCGCCAGCTCTTTGTATGACTCTCTGAGGTAAGTTGTTATCTTGTTCATGCTCTTGCAATTTAAGAGTTTAAAAGTTTAAATGTCTAAAGGTTTAAGGAAGTAAATTCTTAAGCTTTGAATTTTAAACTTTTATCGCACGGGCAGAGAGATTCGAACTCCCATCAACGGTTTTGGAGACCGCTATTCTGCCATTGAACTATGCCCGTATAATTACAAAGTACCCGGGTAAACCCAAGTACTTTGTAAAAGTATATAAAGCTTTTCGTAAGTCCGCCTGAAGCGGACAAACGAGGGCTTTTTTATTTAATGATCTCAGTTACCTGACCGGCACCTACTGTACGGCCACCTTCGCGGATCGCAAATTTCAGACCTTTTTCCATCGCGATCGGTTGGATCAGCTTCACAGTCAGTGAGGTATTATCGCCAGGCATAACCATTTCAGTACCAGCGTTCAGTTCAACTTCACCAGTTACGTCAGTTGTACGGAAGTAGAACTGAGGACGGTATTTGTTGAAGAATGGAGTGTGACGGCCACCTTCGTCTTTGCTCAGTACGTAAACTTCGCATTTGAACTCAGTGTGCGGAGTGATAGAACCTGGTTTGCAGATAACCATACCGCGACGGATCTGAGTTTTCTCAATACCGCGGAGGAGCAGACCGGCGTTGTCACCAGCTTCACCTTCGTCAAGGATTTTACGGAACATTTCCACACCTGTTACTGTAGAAGTAAGAGGAGCGTCGATCAGACCAACGATCTCAACACCTTCACCAGTTTTAACGCGACCTCTTTCGATACGGCCTGTAGCAACAGTACCACGACCAGTGATAGAGAATACGTCTTCAACTGACATCAGGAACGGAAGATCAACCGGACGGGGAGGCAGCGGAATGTAAGCATCAACTGCATCCATCAGTTCAGTGATAGCACCAACCCATTTTTCTTCACCAGCAAGGGCGCCGGTAGCAGAACCTTTGATGATTGGAGTGTTGTCGCCGTCAAAACCACGTTTTGTCAGCTCATCACGGATTTCCATTTCAACGAGGTCGAGCAGTTCAGGATCATCAACAAGGTCAACCTTGTTCATGAATACCACGATACGGGGAACACCTACCTGGCGAGCCAGGAGGATGTGCTCTTTTGTTTGTGGCATAGGACCGTCGGTAGCAGCTACTACGAGGATCGCACCGTCCATCTGAGCAGCACCAGTGATCATGTTCTTAACGTAGTCAGCGTGACCAGGGCAATCTACGTGAGCGTAGTGACGAGTGTCAGTCTGATATTCTACGTGTGCAGTATTGATCGTGATACCCCTTTCTTTTTCTTCAGGAGCACCGTCGATTTCGTCATATTTTTTTGCTTGCGCCAGACCTTTTTTAGCAAGGATCTCGGTAATCGCAGCAGTCAAAGTGGTCTTGCCATGGTCAACGTGACCAATCGTACCAATGTTTACGTGGGGTTTGTCCCTCTTAAAGGTCTCTTTTGACATTGTTATCTGTTTTTAGTTGTGTTTACCCAATTATTGTTTCTTATAATAAAGCTGTCGATTTTTATCAGCAGCTTATGTTGCCATTTATCATTCTTCTTCTTTCTCCCCACACTGGCTTGGCTTATTGAGCCGTTAGTGAGAATCGAACTCACGACCTCTTCCCTACCAAGGAAGTGCTCTACCACTGAGCTACAACGGCCTCTTTCAATCCTGAGATATACCCCATCTCTTCATGGGGTCCGCCTAGGCTAAAGCTTCGGCGGACAAGCAGGCAAGCCGTTGTTGCCGGTTCAATCCAGCCGTTTCTTGTCTGTCATCTCTGTGGAGCGGGAGACGAGGCTCGAACTCGCCACCTATAGCTTGGAAGGCTATCGCTCTACCAAATGAGCTACTCCCGCTTATCTGAACTTAAAGAACTTTTAAACCTTACTGGTTTAGCATTTAAAAAGCTTAAGAGGTTTGACAAGTTTAAGTTGAGCAATTTAAACTTATTAAACCTTTTAAACATAATTCGATTGCCCCGCTTTCGCGGGGCGTGTGGGCAGAGAAGGATTCGAACCTCCGTACTCGTGAGAGAACAGATTTACAGTCTGTCGCCTTTAGCCACTCGGCCATCTGCCCATGAGAGCCACCTGCCAGAATCGAACTGGCGACCTACTGATTACAAATCAGTTGCTCTACCAGCTGAGCTAAGGTGGCTTATTTTCCAAAAATTCCGCCCCTGCTGGATACAAGACGGAAATACACTAAAGAGCTACCCCCTTTTTTGGGAAGGCAAAGGTAAGGGAATTTGGATATTGTAAAAATTTTAGAAAAGAAATTTCTGCTGAAAATCAGGAAATAAAATTAGTTGGGAGCATTTTTTAGACTGATGGCGAACTGGAGTAGAATTTTCAAGTCGGATTGGCCCGGAGTCTATCCAGAATGGGGTGTCTTTAACCGGCATCCTGAAGCCTGATCTTTCATTAAGACAGAGCAAGATTTACGATATCGGAATGTTTGTCTTTAATCTTTGTAGGTCCCCGGCTACAAAAACAAAAACCCGGGGTTACCCGGGTCTTTGTTTTTGTTAGGCCGCTTGTTTTTCTTTTTTTCTCTTTATCTGTGTAACAATTGAATCCAGTGCATTATCAAATGAGCCTTCAAATGATTTGCTGGTTGACTTTACAAAAAATTCGTGACGTGGTACGTGAATCCTGATCTCCGCGATCTTATCCTTTATCGTATGAACCACGTTATCTAATTTCAGAAACACCTGAACCTGAATGATGCGGTCATGAAATGTATTGAGCTTTTGAAGCTTCCGGTTAATGTACTCGATTAACCTCTCATCCGCATCAAATCGAACTGTCTGAATGTTTACGTTCATAGTCGTCTTTTTTTAAAACAGTGAAACAATAAATTAAAGAACTAATCAGTAGAAAATCACCGTAAGTCAACGCTGCAGTGATCAATATGAAGTTACTGTAAAAGGGAGGTTTTTGCAACAAAATTTTGCTAAATATTATTGTATAAAGAAGCTTTTTTTCAGGCTTTGGGATGGGCCTTTTTATACACGTCTTTGAGCTTCTCAATAGTGGTATGTGTATACACCTGCGTGGCCGCCAGGCTTGCATGCCCCAGCAGTTCTTTTACCGCATTCAGGTCCGCTCCATTATTCATTAAATGTGTCGCAAACGTATGCCGCAACACGTGTGGACTTTTTTTGTCAAGCGTACTTGCTTGCGACAGATACTTGTTCACTAACAGGTAAGCATATTTCGGGTATAGCTTCTTTCCTTTTTCCGTTACCAGCAACAGGTCCGTCGTGGTTTCAAACTCCTTTTTCTTCCATTGCTGGTAGTCCCGGATACAATCCGCTACCTCCGCACTCACAGGGATCACCCTTTCCTTATTGCCTTTTCCCAGCACTTTGATCCCGGACCGGCCCAGGTCCAGTTGCTTTTCCTTCAGCCCGATCAGTTCGCTTAACCGCATGCCTGTTGCATAAAACAGGATGATCAGCATTTTCGCATTCAGGCTTTTCCAGTCTTCAGCTGCCTGGTTCAGGCTGGTAATTAAATCCCTGGTCTCTGACTCCTTCACAAAAACCGGCAGTCTTTTGCTGATCTTGGGCGAAACGATATTCGCCGTGGGCACAGCCTCGATCTCCCCTCTTTTAAGATGGTATTTGAAAAAAGACCGGAGACCGGAGATCTTCCGGTTGATCGTTCTGGAACTAAGCTGCTGCTCCTTCAGCCCGGCCAGCCAGCTCCGGATAAATCCATGAGTGATCTCTCCCAGTTTCAAAGCCCCATAAGTCCTGTCCATGAATTCAAAAAAGTCCAGCAGGTCGGTCTGATAAGAGATAATAGTATGTGGGGAATACCTTTTTTCGAATTTCAGGTAGTCCAGGAAAGACTGTATCCGTAATAGATCAGGTGCAGACATGTTCATTTCAAAGCTAAGAAAATGTTTATCCCAAGATTCTTCCGGGCAAAAAAATAGCTGCAAAACCGGCAGGTCCTGCAGCTATAATTCGATATGAATGGAATCAAAGGCTTATGCCTCGATCTTTCCGCTTGCTATGCTTTGCTTGTAGATTGCTTTCAGCACTGCTCCACGACGCTTCACGGAAGGCTTTGTAAAGCTCTGACGCTCACGAAGTTGCAGCAGAGTTTTCGATTTCTCGAATTTCTTTTTGTACTTCTTCAGCGCCTTGTCGATGTTTTCGCAATCTTTTGAATCAATAATAAGCATGGTTATAATACCTCCTTGGTATGTTTTTTAGAGGGGCAAAGATAGGGGAAAAAATTGATAGTATAAAGTTTCTTCAAACGATCTGCCAGGGGCAGATTTGGAAATTGCCTCCCAGAATTTGAGCTTTGCAGCATGTTTACAGGCATTATTGAATCATCCGGAACGGTTAAAGAAGTTATCGTCAATGGCACCAATAAAACATTCTGGATCGAATCCCCCCTTTCTGATCAGTTTAAGATAGACCAAAGTGTAAGTCATAGCGGCGTATGCCTGACCGTGGAAGAAATAAAAGGAAATATCCATCGCGTCAGCGCTATTGCCGAAACACTCAAAAAAACCAATCTCGACAATTGGGCGCCCGGCCATATCATCAATATCGAGCGTTGCCTGCCTCTCAATGGCCGCCTGGATGGTCATTTTGTACAGGGGCATGTAGACACCACCGGCACCTGCCTTCGTAAAACCGACAAGAACGGAAGCTGGGAATTTGAGATCAGTTTTCCGTCAGGTTTTGCTCCATTGATCATTGAAAAAGGCTCCATATGCGTTGACGGTATCAGCCTCACCGCTTTTGCTGTAGGAAAAGAAAAGTTCACTGTAGCGATCATCCCCTACACTTTTGCCCATACCTCTATACAAAGGGTTGAACCGGGCAGCACGGTCAATCTTGAATTTGACCTGCTGGGTAAGTACATCCAGCGGCAGGCGGCTTTTCAACCAACCATTAAATCATTCTAAGGCGGTCCTTTAATCGCAGGAAGGGTGTTTCCAGGAACCTGTAACTAAGCATTGCAATTCCATAGTTGAATAGAAGGACCAGGAGGGCAAGGCTCCAGGAAGGTATTACTATATTAAAATGTTTTACTCCTATCTGGAAAGCCGTTATGGATAATCCATGAAAGCAATAAAGGCCAAAAGAAATACGGCCCGTTAGTATAAGAAACCGGTTCTTTTCAAGCATTCTTGAGCGGCCGGGATTATGTAGCTGCTCTATTAACAGCAAAGTGATATAGGCGATGAAAAGATAACGGTTCAGCAGGTCCAGCAAATCATGCTGATATATTGATTGCAGGAGGAAGAAGAACAGGATCTGGATAAATGGCCAGCAATAAAAGGTCAGTTTACCAATACCTTTCAAAGATTGCATCCACCGCAGCAGAGGCGAATTCTTTGCCAATAAAAAAGCACCCAACCCGCCCATTGCAAAATCGATAAAATAGGTGGGTGTGTAGAAATATCCGTTTATGCCTTTTACCCAAACATAGATGGAGAATAACAGGCTGATAATAATAAGCAGGATGAAAATTTTAACCAGGTGCCGGTACAGAAAACGCAATACCAATCCTAATACAAGATAGAACTGCTCCTCTACCGAGATTGTCCAGAGTATCTGCAGGAAAAATACATGTGCTGGTAAATAATAATTAGCAATAAAAAGCGAATAATATACCGGATCAGGCAGTGTCATTGTAAACCCTGCATGCTCTGCCAATCGTGGCAGCAGCAGGAAACTGAAAAGCAGGAACAGGAAATAAAGCGGCCAGATCCGTAGTACCCTCCGCTTAAAAAAGTTGGCAAGTGATATTTGCTTTCTTTTCTCGTGTTCTTTAATACCGAGCCAGGTAAGCAGAAAAGAGGAAAGAATAAAGAAAACATCAATCGCCAATGGGAGTTGCCCATATACATAAAGCATCAGCTTCCCCAGCCAGCTGCTGCCAAAAGCCGGATGCACCGCATGATAAACAAATATGGATAAAAAAGATATCCCTCTTACAGAATCAAGTTGAGGATAATAATTGGTTTTAGCCATTAGTTAAAAGAACAATGGTAACGGTTTTTATCGCATCAGGTACATTTTACCATAACCATTGTTGAAAAATTTATCTGTGTTATCATCCTTAGCCCTGTACTTATCCAATGATTTACCATTCAGGTTAGTAATAACGCGGTACAGGTAAACGCCATTGGCAAGTTTCTGTCCATACTGGTCAGTGCCATCCCATTTGAATTCTGTTATATTACGGCCAATATGCAGCGGACCTAATTCCTCTTTAGTAACATCACGGACAATTTTACCTGTAATGGTCAGTATCTGTATACGCAGGTTCTGAGGTACTTCAGAGCCTGTGAGCGTAAATACAAATGCTGTGGATGTTGTAAAGGGATTGGGATAGTTGAGCATATTAGAGATCATCGGTTTGTTGATCACCTGGAATACCACGCGGTATGCTATATCCCCTGCATTGTTATCGCTTCTGTCTTTTCCTTTAATGATCAGCTCATATTCGCCATCTTCAGAGAGATAAGGCTTAAAATCGATACTTGCTGTGTTCTGGGCATTTGGCGCCTGGCCTGCAGCATGGAACTGGAGCGTATCGCTGTTGGCAGTATAACTACGCGTTGTACCATTGGGAAACTTCACCTGTATGGATACCAGGTTAGGATCATCCAGGGGCATCCATTTGGCTTCGTCCTTGAGCTTGATAAGGATCGTCGGTTTGGCTGATACTATATCATTGTTAAGAATATGTACCCCGTCGAAAGTAATATCCATTACCGGCTGAAGACTATCCGGCCTTACATATATATTCCGGAATGCGTAATTGTTGAAAACATACTGCTCAGGCTGGTCCTTATCTGGGTTAAAATTGATATAAAGAACGTTTTCCCCTGCAAATGTTTTGGTATCAATGGGCACATTTAGCTGAAGAACTTCTCCTGTCGAGAGAGGTTTCTGTCTGGGCACCGGGATGATATTCTCCACATTATTCTTGTCGGTAACCGTCACTTTTACCCGCAGGCTGTCGAAAGATGCTTTACTCACATTCTTAAACCCAATACCCAGGTTCAGCGGTTCTCCTACATCTACTGTATCTTTTAAAGACAGGAATAGATTGGAAGCGATCGCTCCTTCGGGCACAGGATCGTAAGTAGCCATCCAGTAACGCAATTGGTAAGGAGTAAAATGAATTGAATCCGTTGTTCTCATCCGGAACTTCAGGTTAGGGTAAACGGATGCATCAATACCATCGAGCGGCACAGTATGCTGATCTTCCGGAACAGTGATAAGCGTATCAACACTGCCATCTGCTTTTACACCCAATACCTTGATGACCGGATGATCAGAATCCGCCGGCTCCTCAGAATAACCATCCCACTTCAATGTTTCCCATCTTTTGGAGGGGCCGATAAGTTCTGATTCGAAATATCCTGTAGAAAAAGTTCCTTTTAATTCAATAATCGCTTTGGGTACTTCCGTTGCGTATTGTGCAATGTATTGCTTTAGCGGCGTTGGATCTCCCTTTTTTACTGCGAAAATAAAAGGGACGAACGATGTCATACTCGATAGGTTCGTGATACCAAGTGAGGTTATTTTATGGTAAAGGGAAACACCAGAACCAAGCGTTGTTGTATCACTCATCCACACATCAGGCAATACCGTTGCAGAATAGCCGCTATTAGCGATTATGATATAATTACCCTGCGGAATCAGGTCGATAAAATCCATAACCGTTTTTCTTGCTGCAGTTGTGGAAATATCAAAAAGGAAAAAGCCGGGTTTTACAGTGTTATTGATCGGCGTTGGAGCATAACTTCCATACATGCCTGTAGTGCCAACGGTTTGATTAACCCATGGCTTGTTTGTTTTACCATCAATAATATAGAACCTGAGAGATCTTATACTGGTGCTGATAGGACTATATAAGCCAGCCTGAACACGCTCACCATTTATCGTAAGGGCAAAATTACCGGTCTCCCCTGCATTCGGGTAAATGCCGGTGGTAACATCCACATCCGAAGCAGATTCCTTAAAATGGAACTTACGATCTTCCTTGTACTCAATCCGGTCATAACTATTTCTCAGGAACTGGAAATAATGTGCCTGTGAAAATCCTGGTTGCCCATTGGCAATGTATTGGAAAGAAGATGCATTCCAAACAGGCTCGCCAGACAGATTCTGAGGAGAAACCCTCCAATAATAAACAGTGCTGTCTGTAAGATTGAGATTGGGTGCAAAATCAAAAACCCCACCTGAAGAACTTGCTGTGCTGGAAACTTTAAAGGGCGAATTGAACAATTCCGTTGTATCTACTTCTACCTGGTAGGTCCTTACGGGAGCAAAAGGATTTGCAGAGGACGCCACCAGCTTTATGTTCTGTTCATTAACGATAGAATAGTTGTATGGCGAAACCGGCCTCACATCATCTTCGATAATGTATACATCTTTTGTAACGGTATTATTGGTTTCATACAACTCATCTATGGCATTCCCGTCATCCAGGGTAATAGTGATCTTGTTCAATCCCTTATCCCTCGTTGCAACGATGGGTAAGATATAGGTAAGGGAATCCGTATATTTTCTGAGCGTTACTGTATCCTTCCTTATCAGCTCTGTAGTTTGATCTGGATAAGTTCTCTTCAGGGAGATAACCATTTTTTTATTAACGGATTTGCCCATGTTCACATACTGGGCAACCACTTTAAACTGAGTTTCAGAAATTGGTATAAAGGCTGGTGTCACTTTCAGCATTGACGGCTCAATGGCATAGTCCGGCTTTTCAAAGCTGTAGGCCTTCACCGCAGGATCACCATGTAGCGTAAACTGTTCACACTGGAATCTCGCAAAGAAATCATCATAGGAAAGGAAGGCGATCATGTTCTTGATCGCTTCATCCATAACTTCTCCCAGCGCACTGCCATATTTGAGCGTCGATAATGCCTGGTAAAAATGTGTGTTATACAGATCAAGGTAGTGAACAACACCCAGGTGGGTACTGGCAAGAAAAGCCACAGCGCCCCGGTGCGGGGCCAGTATATAACTTTCAGAAATTGTTTCTTTGATAACAAGCCGGGCTTCATTATACAGGAAGAAATTGCCGGCATTACATCCCATCACGATAAAAATAGGGTACTTACCTGCATTATCGTAGGCTTGCGGATTGTCCAGGTTGAACTCAAGAGTGGTTGCAGAGGAGTGCCCGAAATAAGTAAGGAGGCCTACACCCTGCCCGAAAAGATTGCCGATCTGTGTAGCATTCACCTGCTCCACTGCATCAGCAGAGGTTTTGGTAAAAGTGTGTACATTCCCTGCATAAGCTGTATCTTCTATGATCTTTCTGTGTCCATTCAGCGCATTCACCAGCAACACGGTAGTTCCTTCGTCACTTGCTCCCGTTACATGAATTACATTCTTTTTCCAACTTGCATCAGCAATTACAGAAGAAGAAGTTTTCAATTCCAACTCATAGGCTTTCAGTTTTTCCAGGTAAGCTGTTATTTCATCTTTGGCAATAACGGAAAGCCGGCCTATCGGCGTCAATGGAATTGAACTGTTTCCCTGCGCAGTCAGCAAATTATCAGAAGCCGGATAACCGAATGTTGGCACCAGTTGCAGCCTGGATATGTTTACACTGCTTTCATTAGACTTGAAAGATGTATACACCATCCCTTTACCGATCAGTAACACAAATCTTGGCTTTAATGCATTCTTATCTCTTGCAGCCTTTACAAAATTCCGGATCGCCAGCGGATGCATTTTTATTCCGTAAGCATACTGGTCAACCAATTGATCTATAAGATATGTTTTGGCTGAAAAACTACCGCCGGCAGCAGAGCTCCGGTATTGCCGATAATCTTCCACCGGATCGCCAGGGCCCGATGCTCCCGTGAGAACAGCATTGGTAATGATCATGAAATCACCCTGATTTTGCGTCGAAGCATAATCAATAAAGTCGCGCTGCTCCAAAGCTGTTACCGCTTTGATATTGGAAGCAGCTTCGCTTACCAATATCAGTTGACGGTTGACGGAAGAAGGCTGCAGCACTACTTTGATAAGCGAAGGAGTGGAAATATCGACTGTATATCTGCGGCCATTGGTAAGATCATATAATACAGGAGCTGTGCCACTGAAATTGAAGCCTGCTATTTCCAGGTAATTACCTGCAGTATTGGCCGGTAGTTCAAATGGAAAATTCACTGCATTGCCAAAATTGAATTTCCTGGGGTATACCAGTTCTATTTTAGCTGTTACCATCCTGTCGCCCGTGGCCACTCCCAGATTCGTTACCTGCACCGAAGCGCTGTTAGTGCTGATCTTTGATACAGGAAATGCCTGGCCCGTTTTTAGGTATTCATAGTAGTCCATGGACTGGCCGAGGATGGAATCCCCGTTCACTCTCAACCGGAATGCCCGTTGATTCATTGCATTGCCCGATAAATTGATCCTTATTTCCGGAGATGGAGCACCTGCACCGGTATACACGTTAAGATTAGTGAAACTCGTTGTCTCCGTTGCACCAGGGCCAATATTGTTTCCTGTATATCCTTCGCCATAGTCATACGAAGAAGAATATACATTGGTAGTGATCACCACTTCAGCCCGGCCTGTATTGATCATATTCTTTTTGTAACTGCCTTCCGTATGTATAAAAAAAGGCTCAGCAGGCAGTGTGTTGCCCGCTACATTATTAGCTGTATTGATCAACCGCAGGTTGCCGCCGCCTGTATTCACCGTAAGGAAAAAAGCAGCTGTATCTGTTTGCAGGCTCCATTTATCATTCAACTGATAATCGGGTTCGCGGTATAAGGCATTATCGGGTTTACCATCATTCATTTCGCCCCAGAATTCAATATAATCGGAAGCTCCGAGAACGCTGTTCCCAACAGAAGTATAGATGGGGATCTGCTTGCCATTCCTCCATAACTGGAAATGGTCGGCATTGGTATTTTGCAGGTTAAGGGAAGCCAGCACAGGTTGCGAGATCCTGTAAAGGCCGGTAGCGCCTACTTTGAACTTATAATATGTTTTGGAATAATCTATCCACTCATTATTATAAGTTTGAGCGCCTGCTGCCAGTGATAAAATTGTTAACCAAACAAGTAGAGTTCTCTTCATTGAAGATGGTTTGTAGTGGTACGGTTATTTTTTCTTTTTCTTATCATTATTCACGAGATCGAGCCGCAGGGAAAATACATGGGTAAAAAGCGGGCTTGATTGATTGGCCAGGTTGGTAAAAGCATAATCGATCGTTACGCTTTGTATTTTAAACCCGGCTCCGGCACTGGGCTGATAGATCCATACTTTCTTTTGGTTCAGCGTATCATCATCGGCCAGTGCACGTTGGAAATTATTGATGCCGGCACGCAGGAAGAACACATTGTTCATATTGTATTCCAGTCCCAGTTTCGGATCGGCACTTACAGGGTCGGCACTGATCAGCGTGTTGCGTTTACCATCAAAAGTGAGGTCGATATTGGTTTCTGCCAGCAGGCTTGATTTGCGTCCGAGCTTGAATTCACGGCCAATGCCCAGCACCAGCCTGGGTGAAGTCATTTCCGTTGATTTAACAGGTATTTCGTTGTTGGTAAGATAGAGTGCTTCTTTCTCCCTCTCTGTAAAATTGAACGTCCAGGCATTGAATGTAGTGGTGATATCCCTGCCGGTGATGCCAAACCGCCATTTGCCCTGGTGTATCTGCAGGCCTGCGTCAATACCAAATCCCCAGGCTTTGGCAAATTTTCCCACATTCCGGTGGATCACTTTCGCATTGATACCGAATTGCACTTTCTTTTTTTCGGTATCCTTCAGGCGTTGGGCAAAAGAAAGCAGGAAAGCATAATCAGCAGAAGAAAACGACTGGATATTATTGTAGTTGATGGAGCCATCCGGCTCTACCAGGAACAGGGTGTTCATGATATCATCCACAGCGAAACGAAGCCCGGTAACGGCAAAAGTCCTTTTATTATTGGCTGATGGAAAAGCAACGCTGGCAAAATCATATTTACCGATACCGGCAAAATATTCGGCATGCATCAGGTTGATCTGGGGCTGGTCTTTTACCCCTACCAATCCGGCAGGATTCCAGTAGCCGGCTGTTCCGTCCATCACAGAAGCGATCTGGGCGCTGCCCATCGCCAGGCCACGGGCGCCGGCGCCGATATTCAGGAATTCATTAGAATATTTACGGAACTGAGCGGTTGCAGCAAAAGAAAGGAATAGCCCAAGCAGGGTCACGACGTATAGACGACACGATTTCATCAGGATAGTTTTCAAATAAGCAATTAATAAGCTGCGTTCTTACAGGTATACCGCCTGTAAAAATAGGACTTCGCCTGCGAAAATCATAGTCGGAAAGAGGAAATCCCAGATGCTGAAAACGAGGGAATTAGAAAAATATTGCTTTTCAATCCAAGCTTCCCCGTTCTGGCTTAATTTTGCACTCCCGATCGAATTATAAAGCAATGAACCCGAAGCCCGTATTACATAATGCCCGCTTCGGCCCAAACTTTGGACGCAAAAAATTAACACCGGATGAATCTCATCGAGGAATTACGTTGGAGAGGTATGATACAGGATATCATGCCCGGTACAGAAGAGCAGTTAAAGAAAGAAATGACCACGGCCTATATCGGTTTTGATCCCACAGCCGAGAGTCTGCATATCGGCAGCCTGGTACCTATCCTACTGCTGGTGCACCTGCAAAAAGCCGGGCACAAACCCATCGCCCTGGTGGGTGGCGCCACAGGTATGGTAGGCGATCCCAGCGGCAAAAGCCAGGAAAGAAACCTGCTGGATGAGGCAACCCTTAGCCGCAACATCGCCGGGGTGAAAGGCCAGCTGGAACGATACCTCGATTTTGATCCGGCCAAACCCAATGCCGCCGAAATGGCCAATAACTACGATTGGTTCAAGACCATTTCCTTTATCGAATTCCTTCGTGATACAGGCAAGCATATCACTGTCAACTACATGATGGCAAAGGACAGCGTGAAGAAGCGTTTTGATGAGGGTTCCGGTATCAGCTACACGGAGTTTGCTTATCAACTGATGCAGGGCTATGATTTTTACTGGCTTTACGAAAATAAAAAATGTAAGCTCCAAATGGGAGGCAGCGACCAGTGGGGGAATATTACCACAGGCACAGAGCTCATCCGCCGGAAAGCCGGCGGCGAAGCATTTGCATTCACCTGTCCGCTGATCAAAAAAGCTGATGGCACCAAGTTTGGGAAAACAGAAAGCGGGAACGTATGGCTTGATCTTAACCGCACTTCTTCTTATCAATTCTACCAGTTCTGGCTGAATGCTTCTGATACAGATGCTGCTGATTGGATCAGAATATTCACTTTCCTGGGAAAAGAAGAAATTGACCAACTCCTTGCAGCACATACTAACGATCCGGGTCAGCGGTTACTGCAAAAAAAACTGGCAGAAGAAGTGACCAGCTTCGTTCATGGAGAAGAAGAATACCAGAAAGCACTTGATACAACAGCCAAACTATTTGCCAATACACAGGCACCCGCAGAAAGCCTGAGCGTGGAAGATCTGGAAGGAATGGAAGGCGTAGTGAAAACCGATTTTCCCAAAGAAAAAATAGCAGCCGGCATTGATGTGGTTTCCTTCCTCGCCGAGACCGGCATCTTCCCCAGCAAAGGAGAAGCGAGGAAAACAGTGCAGGGCGGCGGAGTAAGCATTAACCGGAAAAAAGTGGAGGGGATACAATCCGTAATTGATCCTTCTTTATTGCTTCACGATACCTATATACTTGTTCAAAAAGGAAAAAAGAACTACTTTCTCGTAAAAGCCGTTTGATAAACTGATTTTTACCAAAAAATTCTTTGTGCTCTTTGCGTCTTTGTGAGATAACCGCCCACAAAGACGCAAAGAGCACAAAGAATTTATAACAGGCGAGAATTAAACACTAACTATGAAAATATATTTCATTAGTGGACTGGGCGCAGACAGGCGCGTTTTTTCATTCCTGGACCTTTCCTTCTGCGAACCTGTTTTTATTGATTGGATAAATCCTGAACGGGGAGAAACCCTTCCTGCTTATGCATTAAGACTGCGGGCGCTTATTCCCGAAAAAGCACCTGTGGTAGTGGGATTATCTCTGGGTGGGATGATGGCTGCTGAAATGGCCAAAGCAGACAACAAAGTAAAAGCCATACTGATCTCCAGCAATAAGACCAGCACGGAATTCCCTTCTTATCTGCGGCTGTTCAAATATATTCCTGCCCACAAATGGATCCCTGGCAAAGTACTGAAGAGCATACAAAGTGTGTATACTTATTCATTCGGTGTAAAGGACCCTCAGCAAAAGAAAGTACTGTACCAGATCATTGCCGATGCTGATATTCCTTTTGTACGCTGGGCTATCGGCGCGATGATGCATTGGAACAGCACCATTTCAACGCCAAACATTGTGCAGATACACGGCACCAGCGACAGAGTATTACGCCTCCGCTATGTAAAACCGGATTATACCATTCATGGCGGCAGCCATACACTGACATTCGATAAGCATGAGGAAGTATCAGCACTGCTCAGAAAGTTAACAGCAGACAGATGATCTGTATTTTATTCAACAGATACCTGCTTCCTGATCACTGCTCCTTCCCTTGCTTCAGGTAAGAACTTGCGTTCATTCAGCAGATAGCCATTCCCTTTTTCGCAGAAATGGACCTTAAGGTTTTCGATACTGATAGGATTGCCGTCAGGGATATCGGCAATATTGCAATGGCGGATATCAAACCCGTCTACGATCACGACCAACCCGCTGCCGATAGCTTCCATCTTATTGCCACCCTCAGTGATAAGCATTCCGGTATCTTCCCCAAGTCCAATGCCAATAGCTTGCGGATTGGTAGCCACTGCCTGTGCAAGCCGGCCGAAACGTCCCCTTTTTTCAAAATGAGAATCAATGATCACATCATCAATAAAACCGAGGCCGGTGGTCATTTTCACTTCCCCTTTCAGATGCGCCCGCATGGCATTGCCTTCGTAGATCATGGTATTGCTCATGGCCATGGCGCCAGCACTGGTGCCTGCTATGGTGAAATTCTCTTCCGCATAGCGGTTGAGCATGATGCGCAGTATCTCGGTGCCACCGAAAATAGCGCTCAGGCGCAATTGGTTCCCCCCGGAAAACATAATGCCTTCACAACGGCGGATACGCTCCAGGTAATCAGGGCGGGCAGCATCCTGCCGGTTGCGGATATGCATCAGCTCCACATTGGTACAACCCATTTTCCCAAAAGCGTCTATATAATTATTCCCCACTTCATAGGGGATCATGGAAGCGGTGGTAATGATCTCGATGCGGGATGAAGGCCCGCCAATTTCTTCTACAATGCGGCGAAGAATGCCCAGCTCAAAAAAATTGAGGTTACTACGGTGGATCTCTCCTTTTTCCAGGTCGGTGCCCTTGTCTTCAGCACCGCCTACTGCGATCAGTTTTCCCTTAGGAAGGCTCATTCATTGAGGGTTTGATTAACGACAAAAGTAACCAATTTCATTGAAGTTGTTTATTGAACAGTGCCCGGCAGCTGTTTTTTGTTCACCACAAAATATACCAGTATGCCAATGATCGCGATCAGTATTCCCCATAATGCAAACCAACCGGTGGAATAAAAAAGGAACAACCATATCAGTATGGATAAAACCACCGGCACAGGGAACAGCCACATTTTAAATGGCAGGTCCTTTGTGCCAAATCTCCGGCGGAGCAATACAACGCCAATGGCCTGGCCAATAAATTGCACCAGAATACGCATGGCCAGTATAGCTGTGATCACATCACCCAGCTTCATCAGCAAACTGAACACAAAGCCCGCGACACATAAAACGATCAATGAAACATAAGGAAAATTCTTGGTCGGATGCAACCTGGCAAATGCCTTGAAAAAATTTCCATCTGCAGCTGCTGCATAGGGTACTCTTGAATAGCCCAGCACTACTGCAAACAGGGAAGCCAGGGCAATGCAAAGGATCAGCACGGTAACAATAATAGCCGCCTGTTTTCCATAGATCAATTGCATAAAATAGCTAACAAGATATTTATCATCTTCCCGTACATGATGCCAGTCAACTACCCGCATCACACTTACGTTCATCAATAAATACAACAAGGCTATTCCTGCAATAGAAATAAAAATGCTGCGGGGAATATTCTTACCGGGATTTTTTATCTCACCTCCAAGATGGCATACATTGTAATACCCTAAATAGCTGTACACCGTTTTTACAGAACCCTGCCCTATCGCAGCCCAGAATGCGCAACTGAAAAAAGAAGAAGTGCCTTCGGGTAATAACTTCACTTCGTGTTGACCATGTGTGAGCCCGCTGAAAATGATCCAGCATACCGTCAGTATTACGACCGACCACAGGGCTACTGATATTTTGCCCACCGTTTCTATCTTCCGGTATAAGAGGAAGAAGATAAAAATAACCAGTCCGCCGGAAACCATTTTCTGTCCCCAAAAGCCAAGGTCAACCAGGTAAGAGAGATATTGGGCAAAGCCTATAGCGCCGGAAGCCACGACCAGTGGCGCCTGTATAGCTGTTTGCCAAACAAAAAGAAAGCTCATCAACCGGCCGTTCTTTTCACCAAAAGCAATACGATGGAAATTATAGGTGCCGCCTGCCAGCGGATATTTCGCTCCCAGTTCACTCCAGATCATTGCATCCATAAAGGCCGTGAATGCACCGAATATCCAGGCCCAGAGAAACAGGCCATCCTGGAATTTGCTTACAACAAAAGGCATCACAACAAATGGCCCGATGCCGACCATATCTATCATATTAATAGAAGTGGCCTGTAACAGAGTGATCTTGCGGTTGAGTTGTGTAGGCAATATAAAACAGTTGGTTGTTGAGCAATTACGACCTTGCGAAAGCAGTAATTCCTTCTACTAACACATCAAGGTTCTTAATTGTTGTGTACACGTTGGGTGTAATTCTTACACCACTGATATTCTCCCACACCACGGTGGTCGTATGTATTTTATATTTATCCATCAGGAAGCTGTCCAGTTCTCCCGGCTTTCTCCCCTCGATACCAATATTGCCGATAGCACCTCCCCATTGGGGATCCATCGAGGTATTTAATTTTACTTTCGGAAGGCCTTTCACTTTTTCCATCCAGTAATTCTTCAGGTAGTGCAGGCGCTTTTGTTTCCGTTCGCTGCCGATCATATCATGAAACTCCACTGCTTTGCCGATAGCCTGTTCGATATAGAAAGGACGTGTTCCCAACGATTCAAATTTCCGGATATCATCCCGCAATGGATCATCAGCCGTAGCAAACAAGGGATAGATCGTTTTGATCTTTTCTTTTTTTACATACAATAAGCCGCTGCCGATAGGAGCATACAACCATTTATGCAGGCTGCTGGCAAAATAATCAGCATCGAGGTCCGGTATTTTGAAATCGAGATGAGCGAAACTATGTGCGCCATCCACCACCACTTCTATTCCTTTTTTATGCGCTTCGGCTGCAATCTTCTTTACAGGTAGGATCTGCCCATTCCAGTTGATCACATGCGTAATGTTTACCGCTTTGGTGCGCGCTGTAAATGCTTTTGCATACTGGCTCGCGAGATAATCCTCATTTTCACTTGGCAGTTCCAGGTTCACCCATACCAGTTTGATCCCATCACGTTTTTCTCTTTGCTTATAAGCATTGATCACATTGGGGTAGTCCTGTTTGGAAAGCACTACTTCATCACCAGCTTTCAGTTGCAGGCCGAATATGACGGTTTCCAATCCTTCAGATGAATTCCTGTTCATCGCAATTTCTTCAGGGCTGCAGCCGGCCATTTTTGCCAGGTTGGCCCGCAGTGGTTCGCGGCCCTGGTCAAGGATGCGCCACATATAATAACTGGGTGCCTCATTGCTGAGGTCATAATATCGCTTCATGGCTTCCTGCACAGTCCGGGGAGCAGGCGATACGCCACCATTATTAAGATTGATGATACCCGGGGAAACAGTAAATGCCTGCTGGATATAATACCAGAAGTCTTCCTCCGTAGCCATTGCATCAGCAGAAATTCCCTGGGTGGCCCGGATGGCCTGGTCCAATTCCCTTGCCCAGGAAGGAATGGAGCTGATCAAAGCGGCAGAAGACAGGGCGGAGGCCTTTTGAAGAAATTTGCGACGATCGGTCATAGTGGTGGGTTTTTGCTAATGTACGATTTAGTCTAAAAAAAGCTAACTTACTGCAAACAAACACCGCGCATGAAAGTACTCGAAGTAAAAGTGCTCCGTGGTCCGAACTACTGGAGTATCCGCCGTCCCAAACTGATACAAATGAAGCTGGACCTGGAAGAGCTGGAACAAAGCCCTACCAATACCATTCCCGGCTTCAGGGAAAGACTGGAAAAGCTGATCCCTACCCTCTATGAACATCGCTGCAGTGAAGATAGGCCGGGTGGATTTTTCAGTCGTGTGGATGAGGGCACCTGGATGGGCCATGTGATCGAACATATAGCACTGGAGATACAAACGCTGGCAGGAATGGATTGCGGTTTTGGCCGGACAAGAAGTACCGGTGAGCGGGAAGGTGTTTATTTTGTAGTGTTTGATTATCTCGAAGAAGATGCGGGCGTGTACGCTGCCAGGGCTGCAGCCAGGATTGCCCAATCATTGATCAACGATGAACCTTATGATCTCGATGCTGATATCCAGGCCATGCGCGAGATCAGGGAAGATACAAGGCTGGGGCCTTCCACCGGCTGCATCGTGGAAGAAGCGGCGAAACGCGGCATTCCTTATATACGGCTCAATAAACACAGCCTGGTGCAACTGGGTTATGGAGTGAACCAGAAAAGGATCAGGGCTACTATCGCTTCCACTACTTCCAATATTGCGGTCGACATTGCCTGCGATAAGGAAGAAACCAAAAGCCTGCTCGAAGCAGCGGAGATCCCGGTACCAAAAGGAACGGTGATCAGAACAGAAGAAGGATTGAAAGATGCGGTTGCCCGGTTTGGTTATCCTTTGGTAATAAAGCCCATCGATGGCAACCATGGTAAAGGCAATACCACCAATATCACCACCTGGGAACAGGCAGTAAAAGCATTGGAAGCTGCCCACCAATATGGCCGGAGTGTGATCGTAGAAAAGTTTATTACGGGATTTGATTTCCGCTGCCTCGTGATCAACTATAAATTTATATGCGCGGCATTGCGCACGCCTGCTTCAGTAGTAGGCGATGGAGTGAGCAATATTCAATCGCTTATCGATATAACGAATAAGGACCCCCGCCGTGGCTATGGCCATGAGAAAGTGCTGACCCAGATCACCGTTGACAGTTTTACGCAGAAAATGCTGGACGAACGAGGTTATACGTTGGATACCGTACCACCCAAAGGCGAGTTGGTATTATTAAAACCAACCGCCAATCTTTCAACCGGCGGCACATCCACCGATGTAACGGATGAAGTGCATCCGGCCAATATCTTTATGTGTGAAAGAATTGCACGTATCATCGGGCTGGATATATGTGGTATCGATATTATGGCAGCCGATCTGCGCACACCGGTAAATGAAAATGGCGGAGCTATACTGGAAGTGAATGCAGCACCAGGCTTCCGCATGCATATCGAACCGTCGGAAGGGTTGGCAAGAAATGTGGCAGAACCTGTAGTGGATATGCTATTCCCCAAAGGAAGCGCCGGCCGGATACCGATCATTGCCATTACCGGTACCAATGGCAAAACAACCACCACACGCCTTACCGCACATATTGCCAAGAACGCCGGTAAAAAGGTAGGATACACTACCAGTGATGGGGTGTATATCCAGAACCAGTTGATGATGAAAGGCGATTGCACGGGGCCGGTGAGCTCTTCCTTTGTATTAAAAGATCCTACTGTTGATTTTGCCGTACTGGAATGTGCACGGGGCGGCATCCTGAAATCAGGATTGGCTTTCCAGTATTGTGATGTAGCGATCGTAACGAATGTGGCCGCCGATCATATCGGGTTGGGTGGCATCAATACGATTGAGCAGATGGCCAAAGTGAAAGGCGTATTACCTGAAACGGTATTTCCCCATGGCTATGCTATTTTGAATGCAGATGACGACCTGGTGTATAAAATGAAAGAAGGATTGGATTGCAATGTTGCCCTGTTCAGCATGGATGAGCATAATCCCCGCATTAAAAAACATTGTGCGAATGGAGGGCTGGCCGCTGTGTTTGAAAACGGTTATGTGAGCATCATGAAAGGCACCTGGAAAATAAGGGTGATGCCGGTCAAAGACATACCGCTCACTTTTGAAGGAAAAGCCATTCATAATGTACAGAACTGCCTGCCTTCTGTGCTGGCTACTTACCTGTTCCGTGATATTTCGATCGAGGATATCCGTGCTGCATTGAGTACGTTCATCCCCTCTTCTACCCAAACGCCCGGACGGCTGAATTTTTTCCATTTCCGGAATTACAGCATGCTGGCAGATTTTGCCCATAACCCACATGGTTTAAAATTGTTATGTGATTTTGTCAGCAAGCTGGATTATGAGACCAGGATAGGCGTTATTTCGGGTACTGGCGACCGGCGGGACGAAGATATTCGCGAGTTAGGGGAGATTTCGGCCCAATATTTCGACGAAATAATCATCCGCTGTGACAAAAATCTGCGTGGGCGGACAGCCGAAGAGATCATTAGCTTGTTGAAGGAGGGCATAGACCGGGTAAATCCTGCTATACCGACCATGATCATTGCCAATGAGAATGAGGCCCTGGAATATATTTATAATCATCCCCGTTCCGGTGCCCTTTACACTATTATGTGTGATGTGGTGGCTGGTGCGCTGGATAAAATAAAGGAATTAAAAGAGCGGGAGAATGCTTCTGCCGGAAGTTTCAGCCGCCAGGATTAAAGCTCAACTATTTTTTCAAAAACCTTTGGGAGAAATGGAGTGAAACCCTATTTTTGCACTCCCAAATCTGAAAAGAGGAGGGATCATGGATTGACCCATGGTGTAATGGTAACACTACTGATTTTGGTTCAGTCATTTAAGGTTCGAATCCTTATGGGTCAACTCAAAAGGGAAGGTTTAATGGCCTTCCCTTTTTACATATACACCCCGGCAAGATCCAAGGGTTGAGATCGATCAGCTCATCAAGAAGCAGGCACTGTTTAAAATAAAAAGAGGTCACCGGCATGGCGACCTCTTTTTATTTTAAGCTGGCATTCAGCTTTGCCAGGCTTTTCAGTTTTCTTCCCGAAATCCACAAATGCTCTTTAAAGACCGATAAGCACCTCGGTAGTAACCTCAAAAAGAGCTTTTGCAGATAGATCATCCATTTTAGTGATATCCTCACGCAAATGGGTTTGATAAAGCAGCCTCCTGATCGTTCTAATACAGGTTAACTTTCAATCCCATCTGAGCCGTTGCGCCTGTATACAGTGAATAGTATGTATACTGAGGTTGCCACATATAACGGCGCTGAGACTGGTTTAACAGGTTGTTCGCATTGGCAAACAGCACCCATCTTTTTGACAGGAAGTAATTCGCATTGGCATCCAGATAATACACTTTATCGTAGTATATATCGCCTTTTCCGTCAGGCAGGTTGCCGGTAACTGTTGAGAACGCCGATGTATAATTAAACGATACCCTGACATTGAATTTATTGACCTCATAAGCGAGCGAAAGATTTACGATATTATTAGCTGTTCCTGGCAGTTTCGGCTCATTCTTTTTGGTAAATATCCAGTTATGGGTATAGTTAGCGTAAACATTAAAATTTGCAAGAACACCTGGCAAAAAAGAAAGCTTTCTTTGGAAACCAAGTTCCACGCCCAGAAGATTTGCCACACCTGCATTTATAGGCTTTGTTCTGGTAAGCAACTCATCATTCTTTTTCAGCGGATCATAATACTTCTTATAGTCAGTAATGGTAGCAGGAAGAGCACCCTGAGATGTCAATTCCTCCGGAGTTACAACATACTTCTCCACTTGTGAGAATCTTACTTCATCTTTCTTTGTAACAGAATAGTCGGTGATATTCTTGAAAAAAACTCCTGCTGAAATAACACCGGTACCTCCTGTGTAATACTCACCAAGCAGATCAATGTTATTAGATAATGTTGGAGTAAGATCAGGATTACCTTCAGAAACGGTTTTATCTTTCAGGCTTACGTTCATCCTTGGAGCAATATCTCCATAAGCAGGGCGGGAAATAGTTCTGGTATATGCCAACCGATACACGGATTTTGTATCCGGTGTGTATTTAATATGAAAAGCCGGCATAAAGTCCAGGAAATCTGATTTGGAGGTAAGTGGCTCTCCTAATGTATTCAAGCGCTTATTATAGTTTGCTCCAACATATTTAAGTGTGCTGTATTCCATTCTCAAACCGCCAATTAATGAAAGCTTCTCGCCAATGTTCTGCGTACTCATCAGATAAGCGGCAGTGATCGACTCTTTACCGGTATAGTTTGCAGCAATTGCATCCACTTTATCGTTGAGTTTCATGAAATCATCTGTATCTCCATAATAGCTGGCATTACGGTGCGAAACCCATTCTGTTGTTACTGTACTACCTACCTGGTAGCGTGAATTGTGGAATATCTGGCTGCTCACGTTTTGCATATTATTGCCATAGCCGGTCCAGAATCCTCCCCAATCCATATAATCATTGACATTAACGGTTTCTCCATTAGCAATCCGTTGCTCATACTCTGCCTTCCTGGCCGGGTCTATCCCGGGTTTCCATACAGTACTGTTCAGCGTAGTGTTTTCCTTTCTCATCCCCCTGTACTTCCCGCCGAATTTGAGTGTATTGGCAAATTTCCCTTCCCAAAGTGGCACTGTAATATCCAATTGCCCCAGATACTGCTGTGTGTGGGATTTTTTATCCGAACCGTTGTAACTATCCGCATACCATGTATCCACTGTATCGCTGTTGCTTGTTGGGCGGCCCTGCAGGTTCTTCAACACATTATCAACGCCAGTACCACCGGCAGCTTTAATAAAACGTGGATTGGTGTAATCCATCGTTACGGTTTTTTCCATCTCGCTTTCCAGTTCCAGGTTTCTTGCATTGGGATTATCGCCCCTGTTCTTGATATAAGATCCCTTCCATTCCAATTTTACCTTACCAAAAATATGTTGCCCTTCCAGGCCGAGATTGATGATCTTCTGTGCGATCTCTGCTCCGTTCCTGCTGTTCACACCGCCGTTTACATGGCGTTCCAGTTCCGGATCAAACTGTGGATGCAAAGGGTCATTTGTCAAATCCACATAGTATTCACCAGTCACATCATCCTTCAAATCTTTATTACTGTCCTTAACCTTGTTGCCCTTAGAGGTACCTCTTTCATACCCTGGTGCTCTTTTCCAGTTGGTGGGATATTCTGCACCGATATCATCCACTTTTAGTGTATACCTTTCTCTCCAATCCTTATAATCATTATAAATGCCGGTTAAAGTAATGGAATGCCTCTCGTTGAATTTATAATCAAGACCGATAGTATAGCTTTGACGGATACGTTCCAGGAAAATTTGTTCCATGCTTAGGTATTTAGGCATAAAGTAAGTATTGCCATCAACCCATTTGGCATCACTCCAGTCACTGCCATGGATATTAGAGCCAAGGAACTGCCTGTAATAGGAAGCAGATGCCATAATGCCCAGTCTCTTATTTTTCAAAAAACGATCACCGAATATAATGTTGCCGTTAAGCATTGGTTTTTGGATCATGAAAGAATAGCCTGTGCCGCCGGTCATGGATAACAATCTTTTATAAGGAGCTTTTCTTGTTACAAGATTGATTACTCCTCCGATCGCGTCGCCGTCCATGTCGGGCGTAATAGCTTTGGTAACTTCCACCATTTGCACCATGTCTGAAGGGATAGCATTGATCCCGACTGAGCGTGTATCGCCGGTTCCCGACATATTGGTACCATTGATATTGATCGTACTTTTAGAAGGGTCAGTTCCACGCACACTGACCAATGAAGCTTCACCCTGGTCAAGCTGTACATAAATACCCGGAACACGCTTCAACGCATCGCCGATATTCGGGTCAGGAAAACGGCCGATCTGGTCGGCAGAAATAATGTTCACAATACGATTTGAATTCTTCTGCAAGTTCAGTGCCTTTAAAGCTGATCCGGTACTTCCTGTGATTACAACCGACTGAAGGTTGACATTGGTTTCGGGCGACATCACTATGTTCAATTCCACAGTGCTGCCATTGGTGATCGTCGCTTTCTCATCCAGTTTTTTGAAACCGATATAGGTAATCGTTACTGTATAATCACCATCCGGCAAACCAAGCAACTTGTACTTACCTGTTTCATCTGAAACGGTTTTCCTGGAAAGGGTTTTGATCTCGATTGTTGCGCCCGGCAAACTTAAGTTGCTTGAGTCAACAATCCTGCCTGAAATGAGGCCCTGCGATTGACCTGCAAGAGGCAACATTAGAAGCAGTACGACTGCGGTTAAAAATAATCTCATAATGTTTGGTTTATTTTTTTATTACTGTGGCGTATATCATAATGATATACCCTGTTGATTTCATGTTTGCTTAAATGTTCAGGCAATACGGTGCCCCGCCGGCCTCGCCGGCATTTTTTCATATAGCTGCATGGGAATATGGCTGCTAGTCTACCTGTATCTCAAACCGGTCTTTCAGACAACTGTATGCGTCACGGACCTCATATATAGTTTTACGACCGGTAGGCTTCACTGTTATTGTTCTGCCTGTTTCTTTACTGTTACTCCACTTGTAGGTGCCGATAAATGATGCTTTTAATTCAACAGACTCTCCTTTTTTAATGTGGATGACCTGATTTTTATTCACGTCTTTCATCATTACAAAGTGATCACGTATCTGCCCGTCTGAAGAGATCCATTTCAGTTCAAACCGGTTCTCATTTACTTCGATCATGGAAGCGCCACCCAATTCATTGTACGAGTAGTACATTGCATCGTGAGGGTAAGTTGCCTGTTGTTTTCCCAATGCTCCTGCTGATCCTGAAACCACATACATTGTACCGCGGTTCGTAACCGGATCTTTTATATAAGGGCATGAGTTAGCGGAGCCGTCATAAAGTGCGGAAGAATTGCTCAGGGTATGCTCTGCAGCATTAAACGTTGCTTCCATCCCGAAGTGATTATTCATCAAATGTGATCGTTCATACAGGTGACTATGCCCGCAGATGATCAGGTCCACACCATACCGCTCCAGTATCCTGATAAAATTTTCCCTGATCCTGACCAGTTCACCCTCTTTATCTGAATTATGAGAGCCCATTGTATAGGGAGGATGATGCCAGTAAGCGACCACCCATCCACGTTTGGTATTATGGAACGCTTCCAGGTCTTTCTTTATCCATTGCACCTGGGTGCCGGTTGTATCATACATCCGCGTTTCGTTCTCTTCTTTGCCATAGGAGTCAAGAGAAAGAAAATGAACGTTGCCGACATCAAATGAATAGAAAGCCTGCGTTCCCGAAGGCACTCCGCCTGCTTCACCATTTTCCGGCATGGAAAAGTTTTGATAATAAGCGATATCATGGGTCATTTGTGCGGTCGCCTTGAACTGATAAAAATCATTGTAATCGTGATTGCCTGGAGCTGGAAACAAAGGATATCTTTTCAGCAGATTATCCTTATAGATATTGAAGAACTTTTCCTGGAATTCAGGATCTGTTCCCGATGAATAGGCATTATCACCCAGCAATATCCAGGCATCCATCGGTTTATCCTGCAGATACTTCTCAACCTGGTCACGCACGCTTCGCTGGTTGGTTGAATTGTTCCCACAATCTCCAAAAACGCCGATCCTGTAGCTGCCCTCAGTTCCTGACTCCGGAAATGTAACAAAGTAGTTATCCATCCCTTGCTGCAATGTATCGCCCAGGCCGCCACCAATGGAATAATAATATTTAGTACGAGGTTTTAACCCGGTCAGTTTTACTTTATGTTCAAAAGTCAGTTGGGGATCTTCTGCTTTGCTATCAAGTTTCCCTGCCTCTGTTCCATATCCTACCACGCTCCGCGTCATGGCATCGGTTCGCCAGCGGATGATAATACTGTTACTTGTTGCTACCTGTAAGTATGGTCCGCGTATAAGCTTTGCCAGTACGTTAGGCTTACGTTGCTCCTGTGGCGGTTTTACTTTTGGTGCTTCCTGCGCCTGCATCAATGTGCATGACCCGAACAACCCGAAAAAAATTGCTGTAAATCTGTGTTTCACTAGTATGTTATTTAATTATTAATTAGTCTGTTATTTGGTTGCCACTTTGATCCGGTCTCCCATATAGCTACATGAATCCTTTAATGAATGTAGAAAGCTGACAACGTCCCTGACTTCCTGCCCCGAAAGATTAAGCGGAGTAGATGACATCGTTTGGTTGTTGATTGAAAGCCCTAACCCAGCCGCACCTCCTTTGTTATAAAACTCAACCACACTGTCCAATGTCCTGAATGCACCGTTGTGCATATAAGGAGCCGTGACACTTACATTCCTTACTGTAGGGGTTTTAAAAGCCCGTTCATAAAAATCCATGGGAAATATTTCGACACGCCCCCGGTCTTTATCCAGTCGTGGTTTTCCCAGGTCATCTGTTTCCAGCGTACCAAGTACTTCCAACTCTGAAAGATTATAGAATGGAGGTACCAGCCCATTGAATAAGGGCGCAAAATGACAGGTTCCGCACTGTGCTTTTCCCATGAACAGGTTAAAGCCACGCTTCTCTGCAGCAGTCAATAAATTTTCTTCGCCATGCAGGTAGCGGTCGAATCTTGAATCGCGCGGGTTAAGTTCTCTTATATATGCTGCGATAGCATAAGCCACTTTATCACCGGATAATAAACTGTCTTCTTCCTTTCCAAACACCTCTTTAAAAGAGTTGGCATATCCAGGCAAACGTGCAGTCAATGTGTTCAACGCAACGCTCCCATTCATTTCCTGTGGGTTATTGATTACCGTTTTCACCTGTTCTTCCAGGCTTTTTGCCCGCCCATCCCAGAATTGTTCATGCTGATATCCTGCATAAAAGAGCGTAGGAGCATTCCGTTGCACAAAAGAATGGCCGTCAAACGCAATGCTCTTCGGCTGCGGTTCAGAAAAATAATTTTCCGGCCGATGACAGGTGGCGCAACTGATTTTATTATTGCCGGAAAGGCCGGTTTCAAAAAATAATTGTTTGCCCAGTTCGATCAGTTCTTCTTTTTTCCTCCAATCATTTTTCTCAGCGAATACAGTAATATTTAATGCGTCCTTGCTAAAAATATCCCGGGCTTCATAATTGACGATGCCGTTACCTGTATCCAGGTACAAGCCTAATTCTTTTATCAGTAAGCTTAATTGATATTGTAGCGGAAGAGCATAAGTTTTTAGAAAGCTCAATCGGTCAGCAGTATCAAAATTGGTATTGATTTGCAGATACTCAATGCTTTTTTTAAATAAGGTATCAACGGCCACAGCAGTTGGAGACCCGCCGTCAAGAAAAGGTGCAAGAATATGATGCATAGTGACCAGGGAAACCTCAGCTTCCTCCATCCCTGATTTCAGGAATGGCGCATCAAATCCGGTAATGCCAAGCGTGATCACTTTCAGCAGGTGTATGCGGATGCTCTCCAATAGTTTGCTGTCATCTGCATGAAATGAATATAATAAGGAGCCGAGGTCTGTTGCAGAAGAATTGATCGCATCCGCCTGCTGTTTCAATTCTTCCTTTTTGGCATAGGGATTCTTTTCATATAATAATCCTTCTATAACCTGCAGACCAATTGGCTCCTGGAATTCCATATAGGGTTCTTCAATCTCGTATTTGGCAGGCGCATTGTAGATCACTGCTGCAGTGCTGAAAAAGTAGTCCAGGAAGAATTCGATCCGCTTATAATGAAGACGACATTTTTTCAAAGCCTCACGGGCTTTCCGGAGATTAACCGGATTGTTTCGCTCAATAGAATCTATGGCCTGCATCAATTCGTCCGTTGCCTTAGCAAAACCGGCAGCTTCTATCTTAAAAAATGCGATTGCCGGTTCTATACCCTTATCGGGAATGTATGGCCCGCTAAGACTGGTCAGAACAACCAGGCAACAGGTAAGGCTAAGGAGACCGATCACAATTTTCATCCCGTTTGATTTCTTCAGTTTAAAGAATTGATGTTTGTGGTTTTTCAGGGATTGGATCAGCATTGGCTCCCAAAAATGTCGTTGCCACATCAGATTTTCACTTTATTACCCGTAGTAAAAAGGAAACAAGGATGCAAAGCAGATAAACAAAAAGGCAACAACAGAGTCGCATAACTTTGTATTTCAAATGATACTGCCAGAAAAAAAGGATGTTAACATACTATTAAGCCAGGTGTATCTTATATGGACTGTATAAACTGAGTTAAGCCCTGTCCCTGTTCCAGGTTCAGTTTTTTTCGGAGGCGATAACGCATTACTCGCAGGCTGTCTGCAGAAACGCCGAGTAAGGTGGCTATCTCATCTGATCCGAGGTTCATTTTCAATAAAGCGACCAATTTTATATCCACTCGCGTAAGTGTATCGCAATAATTTTTCAGCCTGATAAAAAATGATTCATGCACCTGGTCAAAAAATCCCTGAAACTCATCCCAGTGCTGGCCATTATTTATATTTTGATTGATCTGCAACTGCAGTTGCTTTAACGGTCTGCGTTGGTCACGTCGGGGGTCTTTTAATATCTCATCCAGTTGCTGATGAAGTTTTTCGAGGAATTGACTTTTCTGAACAATATTCAGGACATGTGTACTTAATTCGCGGGATTTTAGCCCGAGTTCCTGCTGTAATGCCTGTTGCTGAAGCTCCAACCTGGCTTGCTCAGCATGATGGGCTGCTTTTTCTTCTTTACGTTGCAGTTCGGCATTTTTAATACGAAGCCGTTGACGGGAAATGACCAGCCCTCCCGATAATAGAAGCAGCAATACAATGATCACGATAGCAAATTGGGTGCGCCTTACAGCTTTCAGGTCTGCAATTTCTGCATTCTTTTTCTCCACTTCATACAGGGTTTTCAACACAGCGAGTTGTGTATTGCTTTCGGTAGAAAATCTTTCCTGCAGCGTCTGGTGGAAGGCTCGCTGATAAAAATAAGCACTGTCGTCACGCCCTAACGAATGATAGGTTTTTGCCAGGTCCCTGTATACGCTTCCTAAATGAAACAATTCTCCGGTCTTAAGCGTCAGCGCCATGGCCCGTCTCGTTGAAGAAAGGGCTTGCTGATGACGGCCGGTCTTACGATAAATATCACCCAGGTTGTTGATAGCTTCTATCATGGAAGTTGTATCCCTGGCGATTTCGCTCATTTGCACAGCACGGTCGAAACAAGCAAAAGCGGAATCATACCGGTGCTGATCTTCATAAATATTCCCTACCTGGTTATATATTTTGGCAATGCCTGTCTGATCGTTTATTTTTTTGTAATCCAGGAGTGCCAATCGCTGATAATAAAAACCGCTGTCCAGCAAATGCTGGCTGGTAAACCAATGCCCGATTTTCATTCGGGTGGTGGCAATGCCGGGGATATTCTTTTTCGACTGGAAAATAACCAGCGCCTCATTGTAATGCATCCTCGCTTCACCAAGCTGCTTATTGCGCAGATACACCGTGCCAATATCATTAAGATTTTCCGCGCGCCATACCGTCTGATCCATTTCATCCAACAGCTTATCTGCCTGTAAATGATAATCCAGCGCTTGTGAAAAATAATTGAGGTTCAGGCATATCCTGCCCATTTGTTGCAGGCAGCGTGCCGCTGTAAGTTTATCATGGTTTCTTAAAGCGCCTCCTAATTCCGCTTTGAAGCGTGAAAAAGCGGAATCAGCGAACAGCAGGTGGAAGTAGGGGGTCGACTCATTATTAATAATGGTTCCCATATCGTGTTGGGAAAATACCGGGCTGGTACTCGCAAGGAATAGCATCCCGGCAAGACAGTAAAGCCGGAGGATCATAAAATGTAGAATTCCGGCAAAGGAACGATTACAGGATTAAGCCTGTGTTAATAAAGCCTGGCAGCATTCATTTAATCTATTGTTAATACAACCTTAATATCTATCTTCCTTTTCAAAATAGTATCCAGTGTTCCCTGTATTCTCAACCGACAACTTCCACTCCATCTGCGATAAGCTCTCTTCCAAAGACCGCGAGTTGAAATCAATTATAAAATCCTTCGGTTATCCGCCCATGTGGACAAGACCCAATACTTTCGAGACCCTCGTACATATCATACTCGAACAACAAGTATCATTGGCCTCTGCATTGGCTGCTTTGAATAAGTTGCGCGAAAAACTGACCAAAATAACACCGGGAGGTTTATTGGCACTCACCGACGAAGAACTGAAAGCCTGTTACTTCAGCCGTCAGAAAGCCATCTATGCAAGATCACTGGCTGCTGCCATCCAAAGCAAACAGCTAAATTTGAAATCGCTGGAAAAATTACCGGATGAAGATGTGCGGGCCAGGTTGGTAGCATTAAAAGGAATCGGCAACTGGACGGTAGATGTGTACCTGATGTTCGTGCTGCGCCGGGCAGATATCTTTCCTATTGGCGATCTGGCCGCAGTAAACGCATTGAAGCAGGTAAAGAAATTATCCAAAGACACCGCCAAAGAAGGATTGCTTGATATCACCGGGGGATGGCAACCCTACCGCACAGTAGCTACTATGATCTTATGGCATCATTACCTGTCAATAAGAAGAGCGCCCTGATCAACCGCCGGTAAAACGCATTGGCAATTCACAGAAACAGGATGTACATTCACAGTATGTATGACGGCATAAAAAACTCCCTTGTCAAATTTGGCGCTTTGTCTGAAACCCAGGCGGCTGAAATAACCAACCGGCTGGGCCACCTTCGGTTTGCCAGGGGGCAATTCCTGATCAGGGAAGGGCAGGTTTGCCAGCATTTTTATTTCATCAACAGCGGCTCTTTCCGTCAGCATACGATTACCGATTCAGGGGATGAAATAACCCTTAATCTATGGGCTGAAAATGAATGGATGTTTGAACATAAAAGTTTTATTTCACAACAGGCTTCCATCTCGAATATAGAAGCCTGTTCAGACAGTGAGGTCTTTTCCCTCAGCGTATGGGACTTCCATGAATTGGTGAAAGCGTCGGACCTGTTTTTCCGGTTAGGGAAGATATTTGAACAGGCCATCCAGCTCAATGAATATCAACAAAACCGTTTATCGCCCGAAGAGAAGTATGAATTGCTGCTGCGCAATAAACCCAGGATCATCCAGCTCTTTCCACTGAAGCATATCGCTTCTTACCTGGGCATGACACCAGAAACCCTGAGCAGGGTACGGAAAAAAATCATTTCTTGATTTTCGTCAAGTCACAAGTCCACCAGCGCTATTAGGTTTGCTGGATGAAAAAACAAGCGGCCATCTCCCTACTCGTCTTTACTGCATTGCTGGTGTTTACCATGGTATTGCATCCGGCAGGCGGTAGTGTTGAACATCTGATACATATCAGCAACACCATTATTGCCACACATTCGATCGCCCTTTTATCACTACCGTTTGGATGGGTAGGTTGTCTTGGCTTTTCACGAATGCTCGGGACAGAGCGGTTTGAAGTTTTGCTTGCGTTTGCCATGATATCGCTTGCACTGATAGCCGTGATGATAGCCGCGGCGACCAATGGTTTGATCCTGCCCATTTTTCTGCAACCTTATAAAGATGCTTCGCCGGAAACAATTGCCTCTATCAAACCCATACTACGTTATGGCTTTGCCATCAACCATGCTTTTGATTATATATACACATTTGCTTTCAGCCTGGCTATTTTATGCTGGTCGATAGCCATATTAAAAACAAAAAAATTCAGTGCGTGGCTGGGTTGGCTGGGCCTTCTGATAGCCGTTGGCGCTATTATCGTGTTTCTTTCAGGGATCTCTGCAAATGATCTCACCGGCCTCCGCATTTTTATTACAGGTATCGTAATATGGATTGTACTGGCCGGATGGCAGATGTTGCGCAATTCACCCCAAAATTGACGCAGGGCCTCCCCTGTTATTTCCCGGGATTGCAGATCTTTGACTTATAAAATCCCTCTCATGCAATACAGATCCTTGCTAACTTTATTGCTGATCACAATAACCTACTCGTTTATGAATGCACAACAACCCGGTCATTATGCTGCTGTTAATGACTTAAACCTTTACTATGAAATTCATGGCAGCGGCAGTCCGCTCGTACTGCTTCATGGCGGTGGTTCCACCATCGAATCTAATTTCGGCCGCATATTGCCTTCACTTACCAAAACGCACAAGGTGATCGCTATCGAGTCCCAATCACATGGCCACACGGCGGATATTGACCGGCCTACTTCATTTGAACAGGATGCTGATGATGTAGCAGCACTGCTGGCTCAACTGCATATAGAAAAAGCCGATTTTATGGGCTTCAGCAATGGCAGCACTACCGCCTTACAGATCGCGATCCGGTATCCGAAACTGGTTAACAAACTCGTATTGACCTCTACCCTATACAAACGCAGCGGCATGCCTCCGGGTTTCTTCGAAGGCATGAAGAAAGCTACGCTCAATGATATGCCCCAACCTTTGCAGGACGCATACCGAAAAATTAATCCGGACCCAAAAGGTTTGCAGGCCATGTTCCGCCGAGATGCCGACAGGATGATCAACTTTAAAGATATCCCTGACTCATTGATACATGCTATACAATCGCCCGCCTTTGTGATCAACGGTGACGCAGAAGTGATACAGGCCGAACATGCCCTGGAATTGTTCAGAACATTGCCTCATGCCCAACTGGCGATCATGCCCAGTGCGCACGGTGATTATATCGGCGAAATTTGTGCACCAGATAAAACCAGCAAAATGCCTGATATGGTGGTAGAAATGATCGAAGACTTTTTAAAAAAATAATTCACGTTCCCCCGATTCTCGACAGAACCTTCTAACTACTCATTTTGCTATTGCTGCTCCGGATTTCTGGATAAGTTTGCAGCATGATCTTTTACCGGAAATACCTCATTGTCTGCATAATCGCTTTCATGAGCCTCACCAGCTCTTTGAAAGCACAGCCGGCTGTCAGCGACAGCTTCGGCCACTATTTTCTTTTTAACATGCTTACCACTGATAAGCGGTATATGGTCCGCGAACCTGTGTATTTCTCCGTCAGTGATACAGCCCTCGACGAGGTATTTGATAAACTAAACCCGGCAAACAACAGCACGCTTATAAATACCCGTCCTGTAAGCCCGGTCATGCTGGGTGTTAAATTAAATCCCAGCCTCAGGCATTTTTTTTCCACCATTGCACAGTCCATTTCCCAACCGTATTACACTTTCCTGATACAGGACAGCTCGGATGCCGTTCTTGTTGCAATGGGTATCAATTCTACCAACTACCGTGATTTTCTTTATCATGTGGTAGAGAATGACAGCACTGAATTAGTTCCCTGGTCTCCCATCCCCAAACTGGAACAATCTTATGGAGCAAGCAAGCCATATGCATTTCTCGGAAAATTTAATGCACCGGGCAAACAGATCATGGTGGAAGTGTACAACACAAAAAATTACAGTATCCGCGAAGGCGTGATCTTCGATTGGAGAAGCGATTTAAGGCCTGCACTGAACCAGATCATTGTGGAAATAAAAGGCGCTTATTTCAATCTGGCTTACCCTGCCATCAATCATGGTTATGCCAGCCGCTTTAACAGGATCAATGGGGTGCCTGAAGATTTCCGTTTTCCCGCAGACAGTGTGCACAATATCACTTTCCAGTTCAGGAAAGAGGAAACATTGCTTCACTCAGTGCACCTGATCTCCCAAACAAAAAAAGGGCGTGACACTGTGAGGCTCGGAAATATCGATCAGCATGGTTATTTTCAGTTGGACCCGGAATATTACCGGCAGCCCGGGCGATATGAACTGGTATTTCAACGGCAGCAAAAATATCCTTCCTGGGAAGAGTCACAGTTGCTGAGAATACCATTTGAAGTGTTGCCTGCATCTGTCAAAGATATTTCGATGAAATATGTATTGCTACTTGCCGCAATTGTACTGGTTATTTTATTCCTGCTGATGCTGTTTTTTCAGCGGGTGAATAAACGAAGAGTAAGAAGGATGGCCCAACAAAAAGAATCAGCACAGCTCAAACTTAAAAGCGTGAGGTCGCAATTAAATCCGCATTTCATGTTCAATGCGCTTGGTTCCATACAAAACCTGATGAACAAGCAAGCCACCGATGAAGCTAACCGCTACCTCAACCGTTTTGCCGTTCTCACCCGTGCAGCACTCGACAACAGCGAAAAGGACATGATCAGCCTGGAAGACGAGTGGCATATCGTGGATAATTATTTGCAAATGGAACAACTCCGCTTCGGTTTTTCTTATAGCTTATATTTAGACCCTGCTTTGCACCCCGCCGATATTGAAGTTCCCCCCATGCTATTGCAACCGCTTATTGAAAATGCAGTAAAGCATGGAGTTGCAGGGAAGAAAGACAGGCATATTACAGTGCAGGCAAAACAAGCCGGTCATGATCTCCAACTCATTGTTGAGGACGATGGAGAAGGATTTGATATTACCAAAAACAATACCGGCTTTGGATTAAAGCTAAGCCAGGAACGGATTGAGTTACTGAACGAACTTTACCCGGGAAAACCATTTCATCTCAATATTCAATCGTCCGGAACTGGAACAATCATTACCATTACAGTAAATAAATGGATCTGACATGAATATCCGATGTGTGCTGATAGATGATGAAGTCAATAATCTTGAGAACCTGCAATATCTTCTGCAGCAACATTGCCCTGGTGTGGAAATTGCCGGCCGGGCCAGTTCTGCAGACGAAGGAATACAACTGATCAAAGAAGTAGACCCTGACCTGGTATTGCTCGATATACAAATGCCGGTAAAGTCAGGTTTTGATCTGCTCAAGTCATTTGACACGGTATCGTTTGAAGTAATATTTGTAACAGCCTATGATCAATATGGTATACAGGCCATCAAGTTTTCCGCCCTGGATTATTTGCTGAAACCGGTTGACACAGACGATCTAAAGCAGGCAATTGATAAAGCAAAACAAAGGATCACGTTAAAACAACAAAACAGCAATATCAGCAATCTTATCGCCTATTTACAAAAGCCGCAGCAGGAATCACCCAGAATAGCGCTTCCCAATTTATTGCAGACGCGTTATGTAAAAGTAAATGAGATCGTTCGTTGCGAAGCATCTGATAATTATACCCATTTCTTCCTGGAGAATGGAGAAAAGATACTGGTAAGCCGGACACTGAAAGAATATGCCGAATTATTAAAGCCTTATAATTTCCAGCGAACGCATCAATCCCACCTGGTGAATATGCACTATGTAAAAAGCTTTTTGAAAGAAGATGGAGGCACACTGTTATTGCAGGACAATACAAAAATTCCCATCTCCCGCCAGCACCTGGAAGCAGTAAAAATGGCTTTAAGCAACACGCTCAACCCCTAAATAAAAACAACTATGATAAAGAAACTATCAGCCCTGCTGGTGGCAGGGCATTGCTTTGCTATTAGTTTTGCGCAGCCCTTGCAAACCAAACCGGTTATTATCACCGCTTCCCTGATAAATGCAGACAGCACAACGCCAAAAGCAATGGCGCTGAATTTCCTGAATCCCTTTATAAAAGGCAGGAAAAGCGCAGCTTTTAACCAGGATGGATGGCTTTCCTCTTCTGAAGAAATGCTGTTCACACATAACATGACCATTCAATACAACAACGTTTTTATCAACCTCTATGTGCAACCCGGCGACTCCGTGCATTTGCAAATAAACGGCGCTTTGATAAATGAACCGGATTTTAAATGGCTTTCGATCAGTGGCGATCATGCACGCATCAGCACGCAACTCAATAAATGGCACCGCTATTTCTCGACCAATGTCTATAAAAAATTTAACCTCTCCGTTTCATTACCAGCTATGCTGGATTCCGTAAAGCATAGTTATGCTCAATGTATTTCCATACTGGAAGAATACGCTAACCAGCATAACCTTGATCCTGTTGTAAAAGAATGGGCCGCAAATGATATCAGGTACACCGTATCTTACTGGGTTTCAGATTACCTGACCACCAAAGACAGTACCACCGGGAAGCCGCTATATCATCATGCATTGTTTGCCGACCCGTTATTTGATCAATATAATCCCACCGGCTTTCAATCCATGATGTTTCCTTATCATTTGTCGAATTATGCTCACACGCTATTGAAAACGGACAGTACCATTGCCCAGTCAGCACTGCAGGGCCATTATCAAAAAGCAGCTTCCAAAGCGATCAACTTGTTGCTTCGCGAACCAGCAAGCCTTTCCAGGGATTATATGCTGTTTTATGCCCTTTCACCCTATATCAACAAATCGTCTTTATTACTGGATTCCCTGCCGCGGCTTGAAAATTATTTTACAGATACTCTTACATATCGTTACCTGCTACGTTACGCCAGCGAAACAGCCAATCCCGACTTAAAGGAGCAGGCAATTACAGGAATAACGTATTTAACAAAGAGCAAAAGCCAAACAAAGCTACCTGCAATTGAAATATTCGATTATTTAAGCAAACGGCATCCGGGTAAAATACTTTATGTAGATATTTATGCTACCTGGTGTGTTCCCTGCCTGGAGGAAATGGCTTATTTGCCTGCTCTAAAGAAACAGGTGGATAGCAGTAAGGTCGTTTTCATCAACCTTTGCCTGCAATCAGAAGAAGCAGGTTGGCTTGGATTGATAAAGAAAAGAAACCTGTCGGGAGAGAATTATTTTTTAAACGACGATGCTTCCAAATTATTTATGGGCTTATATAAGATCGGGGGCTTTCCCACTTATATGTTATTCGATAAAAAGGGAAAACTCAGAACCGCAACTGCGCCAAGACCGTCAGAAAAAGAAGACTTATTAAAAACGATAACCAAACTTCTTACCACCAACAACGATTAATTTCAACCAAACAGGCAAGAAATATACACAAGGGGATTATTTGCAGCATAATCCCCTTTTTGTGCGGCCTTTCGCTCCTTCTGGTGACGCCCTCTTATCCCATTGTATTTCATAGTTAATTTCGGTCATTCATAAGAAAACCTTCCCAGCATAGCTGTATGCAGTAACTAATATTAAGAAAAACTCCATTAAACCTTCTTATGTGGGTACTTCCCCGGCTGGTATCTCTATACCGGCCTTTTTTTATCCGTATCTGCCGCTGCGATCACCAGCAAAGCTATTATCAGGATGAAACTGTATTCACAACCACCACTTCCGTGTTCTCCTACAAACCATCCTCTTTCAGCATGGATCAATACTATGCCTGCCAGCAGCAGGATAATGAAACCTATGGCTGTCGCCCTCGTAAAATAATTTAGTATCAGCAACACTGACCCGGCAATTTCAAAAACAGTGATCGCTATCACCCAGGCTTTTCCAAGAGGCATGCCTTTTTCAGTAAGATAGTTAGCAAACCGGGGAATGGTACCATTGCACAATCTAACCACTGAATGAAGCAGGAAAATAAGGGCCATCGATAACCGCAAAACGATTATCGATTGGGGAAGGGATAAAAAAGGGAATACGCGTTGCATGGTGGTTATTTTTATTTTCCTAAAATAACCAACAGGCTTGTTGATCTCAATCATATCCGTGGGGTGAATTTCCCTGTATGGCTCCGGTTAACTGGCTTACAGCAACAGTAAATTTCATTCGTAGGTAGATTCCTGTTGTTCGTATGTAGTTCACTCTCCCTGACAGCTTTTTTGTCTCCTATGCTTTTTTGGCCGATTTTAGACGGATGAAAAGGGTGCTGCTGCATATCGGGTTCTGGAGCTTCTATATTATATTCTGCATGGCAACAGAATATATGTGGGCAAAGGGAGCCATGCCCGGCTTAAGCACCTTTGAACTGTTGAAAGGAATGATCATAGTAGCAGTAAGCACTTCCATCCCCGAGATCGGGTTTTCCTACTACATGATGTATTCCGGATTTGAACGTGTGCTCCGGAAAAAAGGATCGCTTGCGTTCAATATCATCAGCATCCTGGTAGTTTTTTCTACCTGTATCGTACTGGTAAGGGTGATCACTCATTATATATTGGGGCATGTTGTGTACGACGGAAGAATGGCGCAGCCAGCTGTCTTCGACCCTCTGATCATTTCGCGGAGCATTATTTTTATGGGATTTGCAGCCGGCATATCTGTATCCATCCGGCTGCTGCGGAATCAGCTTATCGCAAAAGAACGGGAGAAAAACCTTATCCGCGAAAAACTGAGCACTGAGATCCAACTCCTGCGCAACCAGCTTCACCCGCATTTCCTTTTTAATACGCTGAACAATATCTATGCATTGACAAGAAAGAAATCGGACCTGGCACCTGAAGCTGTTTTAAAATTATCAGAGTTGCTCAGCTTTATGCTTTATGAATCACGTAAAGACACCATTCCTGTAAGCCAGGAAATGGCTTTCCTGGAAGACTATATTTCGCTGGAGCGGATACGCTATGATGAACGGCTGAAGATCTCTTTTGAAAAAGATGTGAAAGACCCCACGAAACCAATCGCCTCATTGCTGCTTCTACCCCTGGTTGAAAATGCCTTTAAGCATGGAGCCAGTGAAACACGGTTTGATTCATTTATCAATATCCGGCTGAAACAGGACAGGGAAGTTTTTCAATTCTCTATTGAAAATTCTTTTGAAACAGCAAAACCTATGAATGATAACCAGCAGATCGGCCTTAACAATATCCGGCGCCAACTGGAACTTCTTTATAACGATTATAGCCTCGACGTAAATTGCAACGATAATACATTCGGTGTGAACCTCTATTTAAACCTGCACAGTTATGGAAAGAATTAGCTGCATGATCATAGAAGATGAGCCGCTGGCTGCAGAGATCCTCACCGATTATATCAACCAGACCCCTTTTCTTGAATTAAAAAGCACCTGCAGCGATGCACTGTATGCACTTGAAGTGCTGCAGGCCAAACGCATTGATCTTTTGTTCCTGGATATCCATTTACCCAAACTCAAGGGGCTGGATTTTATCCGCACGCTCAAATCCCCGCCACGCATTATTCTCACCACGGCTTACCGGGAATATGCACTGGACGGGTATGAACTGAACGTAGTGGATTACCTGCTAAAGCCCATCCATTTCAACCGGTTCCTTATGGCTGTGAATAAGGTGAAAGAACATACCATTCCCGAACCACCAGTCCAGAATGTGGCAACCGTGGCAACGGAGCGCCCCCACCTGCTGATCAATGTCAACAAAAAAAGGATCAGGATTTATTTTGATGAAATCCTTTATATCGAAAGCCGGAAGGAATACATCAATATTGTTACCGCCACCAGCTCATATCTTACCAAATACCAGATCAGCGAAATTGAAGCGATGCTTGATAAAAGAAAATTCATCCGCATACACCGCTCATTCGTTATTGCCCGCGAAAAGCTCAATGCTTTCAGCGCAGCAGAAGTAGAGATCAATGGTGAAGTGATCCCGATAGGACGGAGCTATAAAGAATTAGTGCTATCTGTGCTGGGAAATCCTTTCTAAGATCATCAGGCCACCTGCCCCGGGTTTTAACAATATATTTGCTGTCACGGCCCCGCCCTCCTCTCCCGGCCCAAAACGATGATCCCTGGTAGTGACTCAGTTTCTTTTCCCACCAAGACGACGAAGACCACAAAGAATATTTCACTTTATAAGCTATTATACCCTATCGCCGAAGCATAAGAAAGATACTCTGGCAACAATTCTTTGTGGTCTTCGTCGTCTTGGTGGGAAAATATTAAAACAGAGGGAAACACCCGTTTCTTAATCATATGGTAATAATATAAAAAAAGCAATATTTTTAGAGCCCATATCGTTCACTGAGCCTTAAACTATCTCTTAATGCTTTCCATTCTCAAGGATAACGTTGACAATAACCTCAACGGTAAATTTGACTATTGGCTTTGCCTGGGCAGGATCTGTGGGCAAAGGCCGTTTTTTCTTTTCCTGATCAATGATAAAGAAATAAGTAAGGACAGTCATGATCTTCCCTGGTACAGTTTTGTTCACCAGTCGTCCGACACCAGCAGCCCGATGGAACTACTGGATATTTCAGATTTTGACAATGCTAAAAAAAGCAATTTCCTTTTCCCGGTCGGCTCACATGAAACGGTAGATAATCCTTCCCTGCAAATAGCCGGCAGCGCTGCTAAAACCAGTGCCCGGCCCAGCCAGCTGATCACCGTTAACCCACTGAATATCGATCCTTCCCAACTGAGCCTGGATGCCGCCGGTAAAAAACTGTCCGTCAGTTCAGCTCCCAAGGAAGATTTCCTGGACATAAAACTTGCTTATTCAGCCAATGGGCAAACCTACAGCTGCAACCTGCGGTTCTTCTTTCACACGGAAGACTCTCTGTTCTTCGAGTCCTGGCTCGATTTCGGATCGGAAGCATCTCAGTATGGTATTCTCGACACAAGTTCCCACGTTACCCAGGTGGTACATGGCGATATTTTCCAAAGCTTCAAAAGAATGTACGGCCATGATGCTGTGAACGATAATGATTTTTTCCAGAAAGACCCTGGTGGCGGCAACCTCATTAAAACAAGAATATATTATTCGGAGAATAATGTTGGGAAAAATGACAATGTTCTTCATCAATCCACTTTTACGGACAATGATGTGTTGCTGTACCTGAAAAGGATTACTGCCGCCCCCGGCTCGCCCGGCGATTATCAGCACCTGCTTCCCTACCTGAAGCTTTTGCTGAGCCAGTCTGAAAGTGCACATGTTTCCATCAACAGTCCTGATACCGGGCGTTATAACCTGGGCTTGCGGAAAACCTTACTGAAACTCACCGCTTCCATCCTTTGTTCCTATTGCCGGGTACTGATCGGTGAAATTTGCAGGGATAATCCACGCAAGAAAATACTGACATCGATCCATATCCTGTTTCCCAATACACTCAGCCAGTTCACCATCACGTATATATTGAATGAACTGCATCATAAGCTTATCAGCCTTTCGCCATCCGAAAAGCCAGCCAATTTCAAAGGTTTTGAATTAAATGCATTGCCTGAAAGCGATGCCACTTACCTGTCTGATCTCAGTGAAGAAGACAAACTGAAAGAAAAAAGCATTGTGCTTTGTATTGATTGCGGGAAAGGCACTACGGATGTAGGCGTATATTATTATAATAAACCGAAAGCCTTCCGCCTGATGCGGACGGGACTTCCGGTAGCAGGCAATTTCCTGACCTTTGCTGCCGGCCTTGGAATATTGCATAGCTATACTGCCAGGTATGCGCCCAATTTTCTTGAGAAAGGAAAAATAAAAGCTTCGCTGCTGGATAGGTTCCTGAAAGAAATAAGGACCGGTTATATTCAAAGTGAAAATTTCTGGAACTATATCGAAAGGGCCAAGATCAGGATGTCGAAATTCAGCTTCGAAGAATTGCAGCATTTCTCATTACCGGAATTTGCTACGGCGCTCAATACGCGCGATGAATCGTCGTTTGCACAAAACCTTATTGCAGCTATCAGTGCAGATACGTTCTATAATTCGGAGACCTCTTCTTCCGAAACCCCTATCCCGTTTATTCCTTTTTATACTACCAGCTTGTTGCAGGCATTCTTCGAATGCCTTTACACTCCGCTGGAGCGGCTGAAAACACATCACCGGGAATATGGGCTGGCCAATTTCAATATCAGCCAGATCAAACTTTCAGGCCGCGGCATGCTGTTCAATCCTTTCCGTTCTTTCCTGAAAGCAGAACTGGTGAGGCGTTCCGTAGCCACGCAAAACAGTTTCAGCGAGCCAAGGATCAATTTTCCGATCTCCTGGAAATCAGCTTCTATTGATGGCGTAGGCAATATCAAAAGCCTGAAAAGCAATAATGGCATACTGGATACAGCATTGATCAATTTTACCGGGGCCTTTAAATCATTCAACAATGGTTTTGATGCAGGCAATTTTGATTATATACAACGTTCCGACAAATGGACATTCCGCTTTGATCATCTCATCATCTGCGGAAGCCATCAATTGAAAAAGCCCCAATATGAAGCCAATAACCATACAAAAAAGGAATACCGCCTTTGGTTTGATGGCTTGCAATACCGCTACAGCCTGAAACAAAATGGCAATGACACGCCGAAAGAAAATTTCAAGTATGAGCCTGAGCATGAAATGAAAAACGACCATACCAAATCTTTTACGCTTATATCACAGTTTCCAAATGTGACCGACAACGATATTTCCCGTATCGTGCACTACTTAGATGAAATTGACAAATAAAAAACTATATGAAGTTTTTATCCAATCCACAGAATTTCCGCCTTATCGGCCTGTGCCTTGCAATGACCCTGTTGTTGCAATACAAACCGGCCCTCAGCCAAAACCTGCCTGACAGCCTTTTTGAGAAAGTGACGCTCTCATTTGTAAAAAATGACCGGCCGGAAAACAAAATAAAGGACGGCCAACGGCAATTGTTCCTGTACTTCTCCGGCTATACAGTTCCTGATCAAAAAAAATTCTATTACCATTACAGGGATAGTTTGCTGGGAGTGGTAGCAGGCGACACAACAATGAAGGCTGAGAGCCGAAAGAAATTTGCAGACCAGATCGCCAAAGCAGGATTGAGCAGCCAGTTGCCTTTCCATTTTGCATTGGATGAACTGATCAATGAAGGAGACACTCTTGTATCCAAGCAAACCATCTCATTGTATGCCGGAATGAAAAAAGAGAATGATGACCTGAAAAATACCCGGCAATTATTGATCTATATCCTTGCTGGTGCAGTTGCACTGGCTTGCCTGGCATTCTTCCTTTTGGTAAATAAGATCCGGAAAACAAAAGCATCTGCAGATGCTGAAACCATCACGGAGATGAAGGTATCTGAGCCAGTTCAGATTGCTAATGAAGGACCAAAGTCCAGGAAAGCAGATCAGGATAAGAAAATAAAAAAGCTTTCTGAAGACCTTAAAAAACTTAAAGAAGAAAAAAAGACGATCGAAACAGAAAGGAATAAACTCCAGGAAGAGAACAAATCACTTGGCAAAGACATGGAAGGCCTAACCACGAAAACCACCGGCCTGGAAACCTCTTTATCAGAATTGAATGTCCAACAGGCAATATTAACCGGGGAGCTTGAAAAAACACAAACAGAAAAAAAGACGCAGGAAGAAGAGACTGCAAAGCTCCAGGAGGCTTATGATAAACTGACACTGATACAGAAAGAAAGCGATGAACAATCCAAAAAAATGCTGGAAATGGTAAGCAAGCTGGAAACCGTGATGCCTCCTGTATTGTATCCGGATAATAACAGCCCGCTCCACTCCTGGTTCCTGTTGCAGGAATTTATAAAAGGATATAAGAATAAAGAGTTCAGCGTACTCAGTACTCCTAACTTCTCCAAATGGGCTTTGCAGGAAGATTATACTTACCCGGAACTGGACATCACCAATCTTGCTGGTAATGCCCCCATCATTAATTTCCTGATCGACCTTAAGAAGAGAAAGTTCACCAAAGTGGCCCCTGACAATAGTTACCTGGTATTGGTGAACCAGAAAATAACACAACAAATATTCGATTCGCTGAAAGCAGTTGATTAAAGCAGAACGCATGAACTGGAAAAAAAATATTTCTCTGTTTGCACTCCTTGTCTCGACGGTACTTGCAGGTAGTTTGCTTTTTCTTTTGCCGGGCTTGTTTACCGGTAGTTGGCTGGTGTTTTCACTCTGGGGATTGATTTACCTGCTTTTTGCCTTCCCCTCCATAGATGTGAATCAATGGCATTCTACCAAGAACATAGTCCGGCTGATGGCATCCTTGCTGATCAGTTTTGCTTTAACGACTTTACTCTTCAGCCTGGGGTTTACCGGCAGCCGTTTTTTCTGGAAAGACCTCGGCAATAACTCCCGTCATCATTTCCTGGTACATGAAGGGTTTGTATCGTCCGGTCAGCAGCCTTTGTACATCGCAGGTAATATGTATGCCGATGTGCAGGCGGGACTCGAAGGCAGGATCACCCTTACACAAGCTAATGGACAGTTTTCCCTTAACTGCACAGCCATTCCTTATCCGTTGTATGTTTCAAGGCAAAGTGATAAGGCTACCTGGCATTTGCAGCAATCCGGTCTCCCTTCTTTACAGGCTGATCAGCAATTGCTCATCAAAATGACTGATACAAGCCCTGAAGAAACGATGCGGGTGCAATCAACCTCATCAGGAAAAAACAAGTTTGATTTTAACATCACTTATAAAGGGATAACCGATACAATCAAAGAAAGGGTCATTGCTTATGGCACGCGTTTTTCCGATCTGCTGGAAAATACGACCCTACCCATTTCTTATGACGTCATCCAGTCGTTCCAGCGGCTTTACTTATTGAAGACAGCTATACAGTTTGTTACAAAAAACAACTACGAAAGCCCTGTGAACTGGTATTATGGTAAAGACCCCACTTACCAGTATTGGCAAACTAAGTTGGTTTTACCACAACCGGTTTCCCTGCAATTGACCAGCCCGGCAGGCAATTATGATCTTATCGCATTGCAATACCAGAATAAAACAGTTTCGTTAGGCGATCATGACCGGTTTTATTTTGGTTATGAAGCAGCAGCGGGTAAACAGTTCCTTCAGCAGCCTGCTTTCAGTGTTGAGCTCATGCAGCCTGACCGTTTTGCTTTGAAGTACCTGCAACCCCAGATCTTTTCCCTCCCGGATGATAAGGGGCGGAATCACGAAGTATTCATCACTACCCACAACAGATTTGCACTCGAACGTGCTGGCTATGCGGGTTATATATTGCCTGCATTGAATTTTGAAAATACAGACAGCAACTATAATCACTTCTGGGGAACGCTGCAATACTCCAGCAGCCGGGCCGGAGACGATATCAGCAATGCAAGATTCCGTTCGGGTGAGATTCAACCCGTGCAATCAGACAGTTCCTGGACGGTGACACCCACTTCGGCAAGTGCAGGCTGGCTGCTTCAATTGCACAATTCCTGGGTAAACATAACAGGCGATTTCATCAATACAATAATACCTTTCCTGATCGTGGTGGCCGGTTCTTTTCTTTTTCTTTTCTTTTACACCAAAAGATATTCTGATGAAAAGCATAGCGGCACACCGGTTTTCTTCTGGCTATTGTTAAATATTGTTCTTTATTTCTTCCTGCTCCGCTTATTCCTGAGCTGGCGCGTAAGAAGCTATCCTTACACCGAAGCGATCAGTAAAAATGAGTTCAATGATTTCATTACCAAGAGCTATCTGAAAACCTCTTTTCTTGGCATGTCCATGCCCACCAATCTCCTTATCAGCTTATTGATCTTTGCTGCGTTGCTGGTGTTCCTGTTTTTCCAATTTGCCAAACCTTCTAAAAACTGAGCCATGCGAAAAGCAAATCTCATATTGGCCATACTATTATTGCTGTTGCCTGTAGCAGGCCTGGCCATTAATGATAATAATATTGCCAGGTGGCTGGTCAGTTTTTCCCTTATCGCCTATCCACTGGTCATATTATTGCTGCAACCCCTGATCAAAAAGGATTCGCGGGAAACAGATAAACTGGATTACCGGAATTACTTTTTTTCCATCGGATTGAAATCCCGCTATACCCATTTAGTTATTCTTATCTGGTTTACAGTCTTATTTGCCCTGATGGATATGGGCATGGCTTATGTCTTCTTTCTTAGCAGTGCTTTAGCCTGGTTTTTTGTAGTGATCCTTGCAGGATTGAAGCACCGCTTCCGGCTTTTTGGTTTCATTCCGTTGGGAAGCACAGCGCTTCTTATTGCAGGCTTTATATTCATCAATGCTTTTTTATTCTTTGAATTTGGCAGCAGTGATAAAAAAATTGACCTGCCGATCAACACCAATACTTTTCATTCCAGGTTTTTGAGCATACTGGGAAAAACAGAAACGGCCATTGCTAAAGTGTCTGCCCTGAACAACGACAAAATGCCCAGCATTGCAGAAATGGAACGCGCAGAACAAAACAAGTGGTTTATTGATAACTATGCCAGCGAGCGCGGATGGACAAGTTCTATCAAACCCCATTTCTCTGTCGGGAGCAACTACGCCACACAGTTGAGCGATACACTTCCGGTAAGATACCTGATAGCCGAACATGGCTTTATAGCAACAGCCCTGCCTATTCTTTTGTTGCTTCTCCTGCTCATTTTCCCTATCCGGTCAGTAGCAGAAGCGCACAACGAATCAACAGGCTATAGCGCAGGCAATTTATTCAGTATCTATTTCCTGATGCAGCTTGTCTGCTTTGGGGGGATTGATATACTCATCAACAGCAATGCTTTTCCCTTCACCGGCATCAGCTATTTTATTTTTGCCGTCAATGACCTGTCCTATACACTTGCTTTTTTCGGAACAGTGATCATTGCCTGCCTCCTGTACAGAAGACAGGAAAAATTCAATCTTACGAGATTACATATCAGGCACACCTTCTATTTTATGCTGCCTGTAGCCATATTTGCCCTGATAGCTCTTGGGTTTTCATTTGCCCGGAAAGCAACCGGCAATTATGAACTGGCTACCCTGAAAAGCGACCTGCTTTATTGCGCACAAAAACTGAATAACAGCATCGAAGATCATTTTAATACACTGCCTGAGCAACAACAGAAGCAATTGCGGAAAATGGAAGCACCGGCATTTTACCGTGAATTGATCAACAGCCCGGATATTGCAGCTTTGCTTCCGGCAATGCAAAGCCAGAATCCTGCAGCGAGTGGTATACTGGAAAAATTCCTGCTCACTAATACCGATAAAAATAATCCGACCAATCTTTTATTTGTAGAAAGCGACCGCGAAACAGGATGGAAAATAAAAGTGAATGAATGGTTTTTCATTAAAGCTTCCCTGAACAACCGGGAAACCAGTCCGCTTCAACCTGTGCTCGGCTATGCCGGTAAAAACATTTCGCCCGTTTCCGGCTTTAACTATAATGGAGAATCATTACCGGCAGGCCGGATATTATATTCCACCAAACAGGTGGAAGGGATCAACACAGTAGCATTACCTTCGGCTGCTTTCCGCAGGCTATCCGGTAAGGAAGCCGGCAGTCCTTATCAATATCTTGTACAGGCCACCGCACCGGATATCATCCTCGATGCAAATAACGGGGACGCTACCAATGAGCAGGCGTTTGCGATCAGGGTAAACGAAACAGATGGATTTACTGTTGAATCCAGTTCCAGAAAAGGCGATATCACTTTCTTCCATGGAGGCATACTGGCCAACGAGTTGCTGGCAAGGCCATTCTGGGTAAATGGGAAGTACCAGTACTTATATCCTGAAAGCGATCACAAGCTATATACCTATATGCTCAGCCATAACCTGAAGAGCAGTCCTTCAGGCAAGCCACTGCAGCTTACACTGGATGTTAGCCTTCAAAAAAGCCTGGACAGCCTTTTAGGCAGGATATATGACAGTTCTGAAGTTAAGGCCAGCATCACTGTAACGGATGGCGATGTGAATCTCAGAGCCATGGCGCAAAACGAACTGTATACTGATGACCGTACCAATCATATTTCTGTTGATCCAAATTATTTCACTTCACTATCAGAATTGTTCACCCTCACCTATAAATTATCTGATGCCAACGCCAACCGGCTCATACAGCGCAGAAGCCTGATAAGTGATGGAAAGCCGGGCAGTACGATAAAACCATTTACCTGGGCTGCAGTCATCGATGGGTTTGCCGGCAGATGGAATGAACTTGACCTGATGCCTGCCGGGCTTGATGAAACTGACATAATCAAAAGCTCCGACGATAATAAGACCACCAAATATTTCGCAGGCCGTGAAGTATTTCCGGTTTCACTGGATGAAGAAAAAGAGTTCTCGGCCAAAAACTTTCTGGCCTTTTCCAGGAACAGTTATCACCTGCTCATAAATTATTTAGGTTCTTTTGAAAAAGATCAATTGAAATCGACTCCGCTGGTGGCCGGTTATCGCTACGATGCACAACAACCCGGAATATTCGTCCGTTACAATGGTCCTTCCAATAAAAACGTATATCCTGTAGTACGTATCGGGAAGGAAACCTACCATTTCAATAGCAACCTGGATAAATGGCCGCAGAATACGCTTGACAAAAACCTGCTGTTTGGCAATCCACGCAGTTTGCTGGCCAAAGAATTTGCACAGAATTTCCATTGCATCACCAACAGTGATTCAACCGGTGCCAGGCAAAGCCGGATGAACTGGTATCTTGATAACCTGGAAGACAGTACTATTGTCAACAACAACCTGTTTACCGATGGCTTGTTGCCACAGTTTGCCACCTACGAAGAAAACAGGCGTTCTGTAGCGCGTAACAATCTGCCCGGTGGCTCCTATCTCACATTCAGAGCCTCCCAGGTAGGCGCTGAAATTTATAAAGTGTCGCCTGCTACCTTATGTCAGATGGCCATTAAAATGACACGGTTCGACAGGGACCTGAAACTAAAATTCATCCAGAAAGATTCCCCCGGTAAAGACACCATCAACTGGATATACGACCAGGACGGTTATAATAATGCTGAAGCACTTTTCAGGGTCCGCCGCAACACCATTTTTGAAAGTATGCGTTTATCTAATGCAGAACCCGGAGGCACGGCCTATGCCCTCCTTAATTCAGCATCGCAGGATGGTGTTAATTTGGGAAAGGGAACATTGAATATAGATGGGAAGACCTTTTACCTGTACTCTAAAACCGGTACAGCCGATGAATCAGATATGGATACATCTGCAAGAAGGAAAAATTTGCTGATCATTATTGCCAACAGGGAACTGCACCAGGGCGAATTGAAACAACAGAAGCCGACGCAATGCATGGCTGTGTATATTCAATTGCGGAACCATCATAAACATGTATGGTCAGAAGAAGATAAAGCCATGATCAGGAAATCAATTTTCACCATTGCACGTTCTGCTTCGTTCAATAATTATTTCAACTAAACCTACCGGGATGTCGGTCATACAAAAAAGTATTTATGCTGGTTTCCTGCTGCTGGCTCTTTTCATTATTTCCTGCAAGGAAAAAACAGAAAAAGAGGCTCCGCCAGTACAGCTCAGCTACGTAGTTAGCGATAGTTTGAAGCTTTGGTGCAAGGCCAGGATGCCTGCCGGGAGAATACTGGCAGAAGGTGATACATTAAAATTGCTCTTCTTTGAAGATGAACTGAACCGGCTGTGGAAGCCTCCATATTCAGCATCCGCTGTGGATGAACTGTCAAAAAATGGCGGGTTCCGCTGGGAAGAGCTACCCGCGCACGAAGGCAACCGCCGCTGGCAGCTTTCATTGATGTTGCAGACAGAAGATTCTACGTATCTTACCCCCAATAATCTTCTTGTCTATTTGTTCAGATAATGATACGCGAAGAAAAATACCTGGCTAAAGAATTTGCTGTTTATTGTTTGACCCGCTACTATAAGTACAATCATATTGATCTGCGTCTAACACTTTCCGAACTGAAACAAAGCAATAAGAATTCGATCGAATTTCTTCAGCAGTTCCTACAAAGAAAGAATGAGGATACTGAATCGATCGAGAAACGGATTGCTGAATGGAAAAAGGGCTACGCAAAACGGGAATCCAGGAAATCGCTTATCCAAAAACTGACAATTCCCTTCCTGTTGATAGCACTTGCCGTTGCCGGTTATTTCATATGGCAATATATGGCGGGCAGGCCCAAACCAATGAAGGAGGTAAGCAGGGATACTTTATACGTTATCACCACTTCAGGGTTCAACGCACATGACACACCGGCCATGGTCCGCAGTTACAGAAGGTTCTTTCAATATGGCGACACAGTCACTAATCTTCATGACACCGTGAACGGGTGGTTAAAGTTCAGCCACCGGAATGCTGTACTATACGGCCCGGCGAAATATTTTGTAACAGAAGATCTGTTTATGAAATATGATTCGCTGTTTAAAAATTACCACTACAATAAATTCCTGGAAACAGTCAACAGTAAAGCTGCTTTTTGTGTGTATGACTTTATTGACAATAGCCTGCACTCTTCTGTAAGGGATTGGTATATTCCTTTACAGCCATTATCCAAACGGCAGATGAACCATGCCGTATTGAGCATGCCCAGGAAAGTTGATTTTGTAAATGTGGAGGGTGAAGGCAGCCTGGAAAAATATCATCTCTTATTGCTCTCCAGGAGAAATATCGTTTCAGCTGATTCAGTGAACCATTATGTGCTGCTGCTGGAATTGTTGCCCAACGGATCAGTGATCAAAAAAGAAGATTTCCCGATAAATGTTGCCGATACCTCCTGCTATATTGCAATCGGGAACTTTGATAAATTTTTAAATGGGACCGTCAATAATAATATTTATCTGAGAACGGCAGAAAGAAAAATATTAAGGCTTACCTGGAACGATGTAACGGAAGCACCGAAATGGGAATGGGTAGAGTAACGGCTTAGGGCCATTCGTCGGCTTATCCGGCCATTCGTCAGCTTTTCTCCTGTTTTTATAGCTAGCGGCTTAGTTTTGCCCGGACATTTAACACCCGGCACGGCATTATGACATTCAAAGAGCGCCTTCAGAAAAAAGTAAGATGGAATATAACCCGTGGGGAGTTGCTGGCCTGGCTGTCTTTCACCTTTTTCTGGAGTGCATTCTTTTACATAGTGCTCATTTTTTCTTACCATCCGCAAAACAAGTGGCCGCATGCTGTCTCCAACATAATAGATGCAGCTCTCAAGATCATTCTTACCATCCCCATTTGGTGGTTGCTTTTCCGTAAGTTGAAGCACCAGTCAATTGCACTCAGGTTATTGGTCCATCTTATTTGCCTTGCAATATTTTGTACGATTTGGGTATATACTTATGCCAAACTGATCAACTGCCTGCCCCATATAGTTTTTGACTATGGCACTATGATGTGGGATATTTATGTCACTGCTTTCTTTTACTGCCTGGAATTTTCGATTTTTCATGGTTATAATTTCTGGCTGCATACCAGGCGGCAGCTGATCCGCGAGCAGGAATTGAAGGAACTGGCTTACCAGAGTGAGATCAAAGCCCTGAAGGCGCAGATAGAACCGCATTTTTTATTCAATACGCTTAATTCCATCAGCGCTTCTGTTCCTCCTTCTCTGGAGAAAACAAGGATCCTGATCGCGCAACTGGCAGATACATTCCGCTATGCTTTAAAAGTAAGTGAGCGGCAATTGGTGCCGTTGGAGCAGGAACTGGAATTCATTAAGACCTGGCTTACACTGGAACTCCACCGTTTTGGTAACCGTCTACAGGTAGAATACGTGATCGAACCCTCTGTGCTGCAAACCGAAGTGCCGCCTATGATACTACAACCACTGGTGGAAAACGCCCTGAACCACGGCATCAGTCCGCTGGTAAAAGGGGGTTCGGTCAGCATTGCCTGCCAGTTGCGTGATGGTTTTGTTCATATCATCGTTAGCGACAGTGGCATCGGTTATGAAGGTAATCTTGACGACCTGTTTGTAAAAGGGATCGGCCTAAAAAGCACGGCACAAAGAATTGAAAGATTATATAACGAGAAGCTCCAGGTAAGCCGCAACCCGCAGGGATTACGGTTTTCTTTCAAAATACCCGCAGCATAAATCAATCATCTACTCTCCCAACCATTTCTTGAACTTCGCTGCCTTCAAACGGCTGATGACGATCTCTTCGTAAGGCATGGGATTGACCTGCACTTTCAATTTTCCGCTGAACCATGCATGCACTTTTTCAATATGGGAATAGTTAAGAATAAACTGGCGGTTTACCCGGAAGAAATCCGTGTTGTTGATATCGGCTTCAATTTCATCTAGCCGTTTATCTATCAGCAGGTCTTCATTGCGGCAGGTTTTTATGTATTGCAATTTCCCTTTGGTGTAGAAATAGGCGATATCATTGGCGGATACAGAAATATATCTTGTGCCGGCCTTGGCCAGAAAACGTTCTCTTGAAACATTTTTTGTTGAGATATTGTCCAGTATACCGGCCAGTTGCCGCTGCAGGGAAGATTTCAACTGGCCATGCCATTTTTTATATTTCCGGATCGCGGCTTCCAGTGCGTCTCTCTGAAGTGGCTTGAGCAGGTAATCGACACTGTTGAATTGAAAAGCCTTTAAAGCATATTTCTGGTAGGACGTGATAAAGATCACCGGCGTTTCTGTACAGGCATTCCGGAATGTTTCAAGATGACGGTTATTACCCATTTCTATATCCATAAATACCAGGTCGATATCACCGGCACTCCGCAGATAATCTGAACCCGTTTCCACATTATCAATTACATTGACAATATGCACTTCTTCTTCCATTTCAACAAGCATATCCGTGAGGCGGCGGACAGCAACAGGTTCATCTTCTATCACCAGTACTTTCATGAGAATCGGTTTATTCGTGTAATTCGCTTTATCAAACTTAATTCTCTGCATTCACCCATCCCGCAGGTTTCCGCCGGAATGCCTTATTCTTCGACGAAAAAACAAACAGGCTTCTCCCGGTCTTAACAAAAAAAATTGCCGTTGACAACATAGGCAGTCATAACGTTGCATTCATTCTATCGGTCATTTTGCCGCCTTATACAGGCTTTCGTCGGTTTATCTTCTTTCAGGATACGCAAATCCCTATTTTAGCATCAAATAACAATCATGCCCAAAAGAGTACTGATCATAGATGATGAAGAAGCATCCAGACTTATCATCCGTCAATATCTCGAGGACCATGCAGACCTGGAAGTGGTGGGAGAATGCAATAATGGTATCGAAGCAGTAAGCGCCATAAACCGGGCGGAACCCGATCTTATTTTCCTGGATATCCAAATGCCCGGATTTAGCGGCTTCCAGGTATTACGGAATATCGTACACGTACCACAGATCATTTTCTCTACTGCGTTTGACCGCTACGCGCTAAAGGCATTTGACTCCAATGCGATCGATTACCTGCTGAAACCTTATACCAAAGAAAGGTTCAACCAGGCCTTATCAAAACTATTGATAAAAGGTAATTCCCCTGAAAGCATACAAAATCTCACACAAGGAGCAGGCAGCAACTATTATGAAAAGATATTGCTGGAAAACGGCAGTAAGATGATCAGCATTCATATCAATGATATCGCCTACCTCGAAGCAGAGAAAGATTATACACGTGTATTCACCAGCGGAAAAACCTATCTCAGCAATTTTGGGATCGGCATGCTGGAACAAAAACTCAACCCTTCCCTCTTCATCCGCATACACCGCTCACACATTGTCAACATCAACCATATTCACGAAGTGTATAAAGAGAACGGCGATACTTATCTCGTACTTAAAAATGAAGTACCCCTGAAAGTAAGCAAGAGCTATACAGAGAACATCAAAAAGATCATGTATTGAGGCGACCGCCGCCCTAAAACCATCCTTCCCGTCTTCCCGCCTTACCGGTAAGTTTTTTACCGGTAAGGCGGGAAGACGGGAAGGGGTCGTTTTAGCCACAATATTCTTTTCTATTCATAATCAATTGTTTAAATTGTAATAAGTTTTCTTTAACTTCCTGTCACAAAAAAAGATTTGTTCAGAATTTTGAAACATCATTAACTTTGCTAACGGTGTTAGGTAAAACACAGAAGATATGGGAATAGTAGAAAGACGTTTACGTCAGAAAGATGAGGTCAGGTCCAGCATACTGGAAACAGCCTGGCAAATCGTAAAAGAGGAAGGCTGGCAATCCCTGTCAATACGCAAAATTGCCGACGCAATTGAATATAGTGTACCTGTGATCTATGATCACTTTGCGAATAAAGAAGCAATATTGCTGGAATTCGGTAAGCAGGGTTTTAACCTGCTCGCCAAAAAACTTCAGCAGGCAAAGGATTCCACTGATGATCCCGGTGGCCAGTTAAAAGCCATAGCAGATGCCTACTGGAATTTTGCTTTCAGGAATAAAGAGTATTACCAGTTGATGTTCGGATTGGGTATTGCCTGTTGTGAACAGGAGAAATGCCTTCCTGAACTTACTCCCTTCAGGAACCTGGTAATGGAGCCGATCAATAAACTGATCACAAGTAATAAAAACAAACAGATCAATTCCTGCTTAAAGTACCACACGTTCTGGTCAGTAATGCACGGGTTGATCTCTATAAAAATGATCAACAACAACACAGAAGTAGCTGATGAGCTGAACAAACTGGTGCTTGATGATGCTATCGATGGCTTTATCAAGAACCTCAAAGGATAACTATATTTTTTTGCCTGAAAAGTTAACGATGTTAGGAAAGATAGTAGTGTTATAACTAATTGCCCGCCAGCCTGTAATCGTTCACCGCGATCGCAGATCCATACCTTTTTATTTCATCATTTAGTAACTGGGAAGTGAGCCCGCTTCCCTTAATAACAGTGTTATGCAACAAACAGACAACAACCAAACCCGCAAACCCGCGTCATTATTGACACGGAACCTATTTCTCTTTATCTGGGGCTCAATTGTAGCAACCGTTTTATACGCTTGCAATTCTTCAGCCGGAGCCCCGGGAAGTATGCAGCAAGCACCGCCTGCCCTGCCGGTAGTAACCTTGCAGCAGGCACCTGCAACCACTTACCAGGAATTCACCGCTTCCCTTGAAGGAAGCCAGGATATAGAGATCCGCCCTCAGGTAGACGGTTACCTGGATAAGATACTTGTTGATGAAGGTGCGTATGTGAAGAAAGGACAGGCGCTGTTCCAGATCAATGCACGCCCTTACCAGGAACAACTGAACACAGCACGCGCCAGCCTCGCCAACGCAAAAGCTAACCTGGCCAATGCAGAGATCAACGTATCCAAACTGACGCCGCTTGTGCAAAACAATGTGGTATCAGACGTGCAACTGAAAACGGCCAAAGCTGCTTATGACGCAGCCGCTGCACAGGTAGCACAGGCAGAAGCAATGGTGCAAACCGCCAATATCAATCTTGGTTACACCACGATACATGCCCCTGTTGAAGGATATGTTGGAAGAATTCCCTTCCGCACCGGTAGCCTTGTAGGTGTTTCCACTCCCACTGCTCTTACTGTTGTATCTGCAGTACGTGATATCTATGCGTATTTCTCTTTCAGTGAAAAAGACTTTCTCTCTTTCACCCAGCAGTTCAGCGGTAAAACCGTGGAAGAAAAGATCAAACAACTTCCTGCTGTAGAACTCGTGATGGCTGATGAAAGCATTTACCCGCTGAAAGGAAAAGTGGAAACCGTATCAGGCCAGTTCAACAACAACAGCGGCACAATCAGTTTCCGCGCTGTATTTCAAAACACCAATGGTCTTCTCCGCTCCGGCAACACCGGAAGGATCAGGATACCACATGCCATGAATGCAGCCCTGCCCATACCACAGGAATCCACCTTTGAATTACAGGATAAAGTGTTTGTGTTTACCGTGGCCGACAGCAATAAAGTAGCGAGCGTGCCACTGCAGATAACTGGTAAATCAGGTAATTATTACCTCGTGGAAAATGGTTTGAAACCTGGTCAGAAAGTAGTGTATGCCGGCTTTGATCGCTTGCAGGATGGCGCAGTCATTCAACCGCAAGCCATATCACTCGACAGCATTATCAAAGTAAGGCCTTTGTAAACTCCAACTTAAAATCCGACCCTGCTTATCCAATTAACTCAATAGTCAATTTTCACTGATGTTTAAAAGATTTATAGAACGGCCGGTTCTATCTACCGTCGTCTCGATACTGCTCGCACTGTTGGGCATTTTATCACTGTTCACGCTGCCGGTGACCCTGTTCCCCGACATCGCCCCGCCCACAGTGCAGGTAACAGCCACCTATCCCGGTGCAAACGCAGAAGTGGTAGCAAGAGCTGTAGCCACTCCATTAGAAGAAGCTATCAACGGCGTGGAAAACATGACCTACATGACTTCCACTGCCAGCAATGATGGCACTCTTGCGATCAATGTTTTCTTTAAACTGGGAACCAATCCCGACCTGGCTGCCGTGAACGTGCAGAACAGGGTGTCGAAAGCCACCAGCCAGGTGCCTGTAGAGGTTGTACAGGCAGGTATTTCAACACAGAAGCAACAGAACAGTATGATCATGGTGCCGTTGATCTATAGTACCGACAGCACTTATGATGAAACTTTTCTGCAGAACTATGCCAAGATCAATATCATCCCGGAAATACAACGTGTATCCGGCGTAGGTCAGGCTCAGGTGTTTGGTGCGAAGGATTATTCCATGCGCGTATGGTTAAAGCCTGATCGCCTTACTGCTTACAATCTTTCTGTTCAGGATGTATTGAAATCCATCCAGGAACAAAATATCGAAGCAGCCCCAGGCCGCTTTGGTCAAAGCAGCACAGCTTCATTTGAATATGTATTGAAATACAAAGGAAAGCTTACCCGCAATGAAGAATATGAAAACATCATTCTTCATACAGCTCCTGATGGTGCTGTGATACGTTTGAAAGACGTAGCCCGTGTTGAATTTGGTTCTTTTTCCTATAGTGCCAACACGCAGATCTCAGGTCATCCCGGTATTGGCATCGCTATCTTCCAGACAGCAGGTTCCAATGCAAATGATATCCTTACTTCTGTTGACGAAGTATTGAAGAAATCATCGCTCTCATTCCCCAAAGGCGTTGAATACTTCAATATGTATAACGCCAAGGAATTCCTTGACTCTTCCGTCAGCCAGGTATTGCATACCCTGATCGAAGCGTTCATCCTTGTATTTATCGTGGTATTCATTTTCCTGCAGGATTTCCGTTCCACCCTGATACCTGCTATTGCAGTACCGGTAGCGATCCTGGGAACTTTCTTTTTCATGCAATTGTTTGGCTTTACGATCAACCTGCTTACGCTGTTCGCTCTTGTGCTGGCTATCGGTATTGTGGTGGATGATGCGATCGTGGTGGTGGAAGCTGTGCACTCCAAAATGGAACGCACCAAACTTTCGGCCAGGCAGGCGACCATACAATCCATGAGTGAGATCTCCGGTGCCATCATTTCAATCACGCTGGTGATGACTGCTGTATTCGTACCGGTTGGATTTATGCAGGGCCCTGCAGGTGTATTTTATAAACAGTTCGCCTTCACCCTTGCTATAGCGATCCTGATCTCTGCATTGAACGCGCTTACTTTAAGCCCTGCGCTCTCTGCATTGTTTTTAAAGAGCGCACATGAAGAAGAAGGGCATGATGGCGCCCCTGCTAAAAAAGCAGGGTTCGGAAAACGTTTCTTCAAAGCATTCAATGCAGGATTTAATGCAACCACCAATAAATACCGGCAGGCCCTTCAATTCCTGTTCCGCCGCAAATGGATCGCCATTGGCGGGCTGGTAGTGGTTTCTGCAGCGACCGTTTTGTTGATGAAGAAGACACCGACAGGATTTATCCCAACAGAAGACCAGGGCTTTATTATCTATTCATTGAACCTGCCTCCCGGCTCTTCACTCGACAGAACAGAGAAAGTGATGCACAAGCTCGACAGCATTCTCACAACTGTTGAAGCTGTGGAAAGACGCGGTGCTGTTGCTGGTCTCAACATCGTAGCAAATGCCAACAGCTCCGCTTATGGCGTAGGCTTCATCAGGATGAAACCACAGGAGAAGAGGGGTCCGGTAAAAAGTATCGATGGGGTGATGGCGCAGCTCAATGAAAAATTTGCAGCAATAAAAGATGCAAGCGTGTTCCTTTTTGTATTCCCTACGGTGCAGGGCTTTGGTAACACCAGCGGTTTTGAGTTCATTATGCAGGACCGTACCGGTGGGCCGCTCGACAGGATGGCTAATACTGCCTATGGCTTTATTGGAGAACTGATGAAAAGAAAAGAGATCGCGTATGCCTTCACTACATTCAATACAGGCAACCCGCAATACATGCTTGATATCAATGAAGAAAAAGCCAAGCAACTGGGTGTTTCTGTAAATGAGCTCATGCAAACATTGCAGGTGTATTATGGCAGCAGCTTCGCTTCCGACTTCAACCGCTTTGGTAAGTTCTACCGTGTGATCGTACAGGCAGATGTTCCTTACCGTGCAGAAGAATCTTCGCTGAACAGTGTGTTTGTGAAGAATGATAAGGGTGAAATGGTGCCGGCCAATGCGGTGGTTTCATTGAAGCGTGTTTACGGTCCTGAAACAGTGACCCGGAATAACCTCTTCAATGCTGTAACCATCAATGGTATGCCCAAGCCTGGCTTCAGTTCCGGTGATGCTATCAAAGCGATCCAGGAAGTGGCAGCCAGCTATCTTCCAAGGGGATTCTCGTATGAATGGTCAGGTATGACCCGTGAAGAAACAGGGGCCAGCACAGAAACCAGCGTTATATTCCTGCTCAGCCTGGTGTTTGTATACTTCCTGCTGGCAGCGCAATATGAAAGTTATATTCTTCCTCTGGCGGTGATCCTTTCTGTACCTACAGGCATATTCGGAGTATTTGCCTTTATCAACCTCACAGGTATTGATAACAATATTTATGTGCAGGTAGGCCTGATCATGCTGGTAGGTTTATTGGCGAAGAACGCGATCCTGATCATTGAATACGCAGTGCAGCGGCGAAGAGCAGGTAAATCGCTGACAGCTTCAGCTATTGAAGCAGCCAAACTCAGGCTCCGCCCTATCCTGATGACATCCTTTGCATTCATCGTAGGTCTGTTGCCCCTGACCTGGGCAAGTGGTGGTTCCGCATTAGGCAACCGCTCCATTGGTACAGGTGCTTTGGGGGGAATGCTGACAGGTGTGATATTGGGATTGTTTATTATCCCGGTACTATTCATCATCTTCCAGGCACTTCATGAAAAAGTTAATAAAACGAAACCAGTTACTGTCGTTAATCCGGCATTGACATAATAAAAGAATATTAAATAGACGTAGAGATGAAAACGATGATGACTTTTCTTAATTACATTCTTTCATTTTTCCGGAAATCATCCGGTAGAAGAACGAATGATACTCAAAAGGGAATTGCCCTGGCAGATTAAGCACAATGATAAAATATAAGAGATGAAAACATTAATAAAGCATTCATTTACCATAGCAGCAATATCCATCCTGTTGCTGAGTTGCAGGGTAGGAAAAAACTACCAGCGGCCGGAACTGGTAATGCCTGCCCAATTTGCAGACACCACTACCAGTTTTGCAGACACGAGCAGCATTGCGGATATACCCTGGACCGAGTTCTTTTCTGATACAACCCTCAAAGGTTTGATCAGTAAAGGCATTCAATACAACCAGGACCTTCTTATAGCTGTAAAAAGACTGGAGATCGCACAAAGGCAGGCGAGGCAGGCAAAACTTTTGCAACTGCCTGACGTGAACCTGCAAGTGACCGGTCAATACAGCAGGCCTTCAGATAACAGCCTTAATGGCTTGAGTACACAAAGCTTCCTGAAAAAGAGCCATGTGGAAAATTACAATGCTGCTGTAAGCCTTTCATGGGAAGCAGATATCTGGGGAAAAATAAAAGGCCGCAAGGAAATTGCCCTGACACAATATTTGCAAACCACCGAAGCATTGAAAGCAGTACAGACACAGCTCGTATCAGAAATCGCACAAGGCTTTTTCAACCTGCTGATGCTCGACAAGCAATTGGAAATTGCCAAACAAAACCTTGCGCTGAACGACAGCTTCCTGACCGCAACAAAACTGTTGAAGGATGCCGGCAATGTTACAGGATTGGCCGTGCAACAGGCAGAATCGCAAAAGCAGGCGACCGCCCTGCTGATCCCCTCGCTTGAACAGGACATTGCCCTACAGGAAAATGCACTGCAAATGCTGACAGGTCAATTACCTGGTAAACTAGCCCGTCAAACATCACTTACAGCACTTACCCTGCGCGACAATCTTAACACAGGATTGCCGGTGAGCATGGTAAGCCGCCGGCCTGATGTGCGTTCCGATGAACTGGCATTGGTTATTGCCAATACAAGAGTAGGTATTGCACAGGCAGAGATGTACCCTTCACTGAACATTACAGCCAGCGGAGGCCTGGAATCTTTCAAAGCCAGCAATTGGTTCAATATACCAGGCTCACTTTTCGGGCTGGCTGCCGGTTCCATTTTGCAACCTGTATTCCGCAAAGGCGCATTAAAAACGCAGTTTGAAGTATCAAAATTGGAAAGGGAGCAGGCCGTTATTAAATTCAGGCAAACCGTTTTACAGGCAAGCACAGAAGTAGCTAATGCGTTGGTGCAAACAAATAAACTGAAAGAACAACAGATAATTGCGGCTTCACAAACAGACACACTGAAAAAAGCTGTGGCAAATGCGCAACTGCTTTTCAGAAGCGACCTGGCCAATTATCTCGAAGTAATAACAGCACAGGGAAATGCATTGCAGGCAGAATTGAATCTCGCACAGATACAGCGAAGCCGTTTAAATGCCATGGTAGAGCTATACCGGGCATTAGGCGGTGGATGGAAATAGATCGGGTGATTATTTTTTGTTGCAAAAGACCTGCCTCCGGGCGGGTCTTTTTATTCATGCCATTCTCATTCGCATCACATTATTCGCATTCGCACCATTCGTGCCAACCATTTCCCTTATTCATATAATTAGCACCATTCGAATCATTCGTGTAAAAAGGGAGGGGGGAATAGAAATTCCCCCCGATATACAGTATTACCACACACACTGTATGAGATTCTTTATATTGATTTGCTTTTATCAAAAAGTGGAGGAAGTAGAGACTTCCTCCTTTCACCAAAAACTAAACGCTTAAGAGAATTACTCTTCTATCAGATATCCTGGTGGATATGTCAGAGTTATTACTTAATGATTTTATAACACAATAGTACCTCCTTATACGCTCCCTTTTCAGGGAAAGTATATGAATTGCATTTTTTGGCAGTTGAAGTGCAGAAACTGCGGATTAAGACAATTGGAGTTATAAGGAGGTTCAGCCTAGCGTAGCAGTGAGTAAACGATACCCATTTCCAACCCTCTTAGTTCAGCCAACCCTCTCAGCCTTCCGATCGCAGAATAACCGGGGTTGGTTTTCTTCTTAAGATCATCCAGCATCTGGTGGCCATGATCAGGCCTCATGGGAAGAGATATTTTTCTTACCTGCATTATTTCCACCAGCGATTTCACTACATCATACATGTCTGCATCGCCTTCCAGGTGATTATCTTCATAAAAATCACCGGCAGCATTACGACGCGTACTGCGGAGATGTACAAAATGGATGCGGCCTGCAAATTGTTTTACCATCGCAGGCAGATCGTTATCAGCCCTTACACCGAAGCTTCCGGTGCAAAAGCAAAGGCCATTGGCTGTTGAAGGAACAGCTTCGATCAGTGCGGTTATATCATTGGCTGTACTTACCACGCGTGGAAGTCCCAGTATGGGATAAGGAGGATCGTCAGGATGAATAGCCAGCACAACGCCGCATTCCTCAGCCACAGGAACGATCTGCTGAAGGAAATAGATCAGGTTGCTGCGCAGCCTGGCAGCATCAATCCCTTTATAAGTATCCAGTACGCCGGCAAACTGTTCAATAGTGAAGCTTTCTTCACTGCCAGGTAAACCAGCAATAATATTTCTTACCAGCGTTTGCTTCTCTTCTTCGCTCATGCTGTCCAGGCGTTGCATGGCTATAGCCAGTTGTTCAGCGCTGTGTTCCGTTAAAGCTCCTTTCCTTTTTAACAGGTATGCATCAAAGGCCACGAAAGCTGCTTTTTCAAAACGAAGCGCTTTGCTTCCATCTTCTACGGTGTAAGCTAGATCGGTCCTGGTCCAATCCAGTACCGGCATAAAATTATAGGTGATCACTTCAATACCGCAAGCGGCAACATTGCGGATACTTTGCTTGTAATTTTCAATGTATTGAAGATAATCGCCTGATTGTGTTTTGATATTTTCATGAACGGGTATGCTTTCAATCACTTTCCACTCAAGCCCTGCCTTGTTTATTTCATTTACCCTTTTTTGAATTTCTGCAACTTCCCATACAGTGCCATTGGGAATATGATGAAGGGCTGTTACCACACCGCTGCAACCAGCCTGGCGGATATCAGCTAAGCTAACAGGGTCTTTCGGGCCAAACCAACGCATGGTTTGCGTCATTCTATAAGTCGTCATCTTTGTTTATTAATTGCGTACTGGCTAAAATTCAAAAGTAAAAATTAAACATCCAAAAAGGTAAAACTCTTACGGAAACGTTTCCGTAAGGCCTCATCCGAACCCCTGCAACACCATGACGTTCTTAAGTACCCCTTTATTTTATTCTCCTTTTCAAACCAGAAAGTTGTACCTTCAGGTAGCTTTCCGGAAGCATCCCGTCCACGGAAATAGGCTCAGCCTACCGGTGTGGTTTTGAAACACATACTAATTAACTTAACTTCTTGCCTTAATGTGGACGCGGCATATCTTAAAGAAGAAAAGTTATGTCAACAGTCTCACGCGGCCTGCCCGCCAATCCCCATCTTGACGTTCCGAAAAAGCAATCCCGTGAATTGCTAAAACTATGCAAGGAATCTTCAATTGATGCGCTGAATCGTATCCGCCAACGGCACCCAAAATTTCGTCACACAGAAAATGGGCCACTTGTGAAAATTGTAAAGCTTAGTGACACACAACTTGTCATTGCGCGTGAGTATGGATTTTCTTCCTGGACGCAATTGAAGGAACGAATCACCGGCAACACTGCTGCGCAGCTAATTGACAAGGCAATCCGTGCGAACGATGCGACAGCAGTAACACAATTGCTCGTGGCTTACCCTAATTTACTGCACGTCCCTGTTATTAGTGGAAACTGGGGCCCACCAATGAGTCATGCTGCTAATCTCAACCGATTGGAGATGGTGAAGATCATCGCGGCACTCGGCGCCAAAGATTTTCAACATGCATTTGGCCGAGCACTATTACATGGCGATATCGAAATTGCCAAATGGCTGCTAGAACAAGGAGCTTCGTTTCAGCCAGGAATTATTATGGGCTCCTGCGAAACACTGAATTTGAACGGCTTTGCATTCCTGGATGACGAAGGTGCTCCCTTTACTGATGGAGAGGGTAACAGCCAGGCGCCATTTGCGATGATATTAGAAACTTATAGCAGGCACCCGAAAGGCAAACACGAGATCCTAAAGCGGTTCAGAGCAAGAGGATATGAATGGCCTGATACAGCAATGATGGCTTTTCATTGCGGCGATCTCGAATTGCTCAAAAGGCATTTTCAAACAGATTCAGATCTGCTGCATAAGCGATTTAGTTACCGGGAAATTTATCCGCCCGCATTAGGTTGTGCAGACGATGGCCGATCAGGCCTTCATGGTACGCCCATCGATGGCACTACCCTGCTGCACCTTGCAATTGATTTTGACGAACGTGAAATTTTTGATTGGCTGATTCAACAAGGTGCAGATGTAAACGCTTCTGCTGTAATCGACAAAGAAGGCTTTGGCGGACATACGCCGCTTTTCAATGCGATCGTCAGCGATGCGTATGTGAACGGCTTGCAACGTGATGCTTATATGGGTCGTAGGCTGTTAGAATTGGGAGCAGACATTAACGTGCAGGTCAATCTGCGAAAATTCCTGGATTGGCGCGACGAGCCAGGCTGGCATATAAAGCACCACATTACACCGCTGGAATGGGCTGCAGATTTTCCCGAACGAGGTTGGGTAAACAAAGAGATAGTAGCTATGATTGAAAGCAGAAGTTTCCAAGCATCCTGAGCAGAATCGAAAGTAGTTGTGAAGTATTTGCGGAATCAAATAATTTAAATAGAAATACAGTCGGCTGCTAAGAAAATAAATTTGATAACAAATCTCAGTATAAAATTAGAGGCACTGAAATTCAGTGCCTCTAATTAGTTGCAGACCGGACGGGCTCGCCTCCCGACCTCTAGTTAATAAAAAAGCTTTGCTTCAACCGTATATCCTCCGATGAACTGCCAACCCTCACTTCAAACTCTCCCGGCTCCACTGTCCAGTTCATATCCTTATCCAGTATCGCCAGATCATCCGGCTGCAAAAGGAATTTGACCGTCTTCTTTTCACCCGGCTGCAAACTGATCCTTTCGAATCCTCTCAGTTGCGTTTCATACGTGATCACACTGCTGATCCTGTCTTTTACATACAATTGCACCACTTCATCTCCTTTGCGGCTGCCATTATTGGTCACATCCACAGTCACTTCAATATTACCCTGTGAGTTTTGCCTGTTGGGCGTTACAACCAGGTTGCTATAAGCAAAGCTGGTATAACTAAGCCCATACCCAAAAGGATACAAAGAGCCGTTTGCACTTGTATAACCTGCACCATTCCTTCCTTTAGCAGGCTGATCAGCCTGGGAACCAGGTTTGAAAGGAAAATTGAATTCTATCTGGCCGATTGATTTTGGATAGGTCATCGAAAGTTTACCGCCGGGATTATAATCCCCGAATAATGTTTCTGCCACTGCTGATCCTGCAGAAGGACCGGGAAAACCTGCCAGCAAAATACCTGGCACATATTTATTCGCCCAGTTGATGGTCAGCGGCTGCCCGGTAACCAATACCAGCACTACCGGTTTGCCGGTCGCATACAATGCCTGCAGCAATTGTTCCTGCCTGCCAGGCAGATCGAGTGAAGTGCGTGAAAGCCCCTCTCCTACGGTTTTTTCATCTTCACCCAGCACAGCGATGATGATATCAGATCTTTTTGCTTTCGCTACCGCTTTGTCAATACTGCTTTGTTCTTCTTTAGTAAGCGGCGCATAAATGATCTCCGTTTCCGGCCATCCTTCATTGGTTATTTCACATCCTTTTTCATACACTACATTGGCCCGATTACCGAGCAGGTCTTTAATACCTTTGTAAACAGTTGTTACAGGATTATTGGAAGGACCATAACGGCTGATCGTGTATTTCGTTGCATCAGCCAGTGGGCCTGTTACCAGGACATTCTTATACCCCGTTTTGCTGAGTGGCAAAATATTATCTTTATTCTTAAGCAATACCATCGATTGCCGGTTTATCTCCTGCGAGAACGCTTCATCTGTAGCTGTGTGTACGAGTTTATCCGATTGTTTTGGATCAGCTACATAAGGCTGATCAAATAAACCAACCAGGAATTTCACCCGCAGCACATCCCTTACCCGTGCGTCAACTGTATTAATGGAAAGTTTTCCTTCTTTTACCAGTTCACGGATATTATTGATATAGGCATCTGGTGGATCAAAGTTTGTCCATACATTCAACCCCGCTTCAACAGCCTGCCGGGTAGCTTCTTTAAAATCCGCAGCTACGTGATGCTTTTCAAAAATATACTCCACTGCCCGGCTGTCAGATACTACATATCCATTAAATCCATATTGCTCACGCAATAATTCGGTAAGAAAATAATGACTGCCCGTAACAGGTACGCCGTCCCAGTCGTTGTAGCTGCTCATCACACCAAGCGGATGAGCTTCTTTTATCACACGCTTGAATGGATAGAGATATAATTGATGCATTTCCCTCGGCGCAACATGCGGATCTGTTCTGGCTTCACCATCACGCCCGCCTTTGGGCACGCTATACACGGCAAAGTGCTTGATAGTGGCGGCCACGCCCTGGCTTTGAATCCCAAGCGTCATCTGCTTACCAAGCTCAGCGATCAGGAAAGGATCTTCTCCATAGCATTCCACTGTTCTTCCCCAGCGTTGGTCACGGGCCGGGTCAAGGATAGGCGCATAAATATTGGTATAGCCCAGTGCTTTTGCTTCGCGGCCGACGATCTCACCTGCCTGTCTCACCAATTGCTTATTCCAGGTTGCCCCAATGGATATGGGAGCAGGAAGTGAAGTTGCCCTGTCATGCGTAAGACCATGTATCCCTTCATTGGTAAAATCGACAGGGATGCCCAGCCGTGTTTGCTCAACAAACCATTTCTGCACGGTATTGATCGCATCAGCATGTTTGCTGAAAGGATAGGAATACTGCGATTGTGCTTCAGGTTTGAAAGGAAGGCTGTTGAGATGTTCGTCAATATTAGCGATACCGTCTTTCCAGATGCTGTTTTTCCATTGCGCAGTAGGCAATTCATCTTTCAGCACACGGCCATAACCATACAGGGTAGCCATCTGGCAGGTCTTTTCTTCCAGGTTCATCTGCGACAGCAGGTCTTCAACACGTTTATCAACAGGCTGAGCGGGGTCCTCAAAAATGTCTTTACGCCCGTTCTTATTAAAATCAATCCAGCCTTTTTTGTAAATAGTGGAAGGCTGTGCAAAGGCAGTCATTGCACTGACACAGGCAACTGCTGTAAGTAGTTGTTTCATCCGTATATCTTTCATTTTATCAGGTGGGTTAAAAATCCGCCCGTTCCATTTTTGGCGTAAGCCGGTGTATCAGTAGCCAGGCAATCAAAAAAGAAAGCCCGCAGAATATGAAAAGGATATTATAGCCAGCTGTAAGATTATTTATTCCTTTATAGTAATCCAGTATTGCTCCTACGCCCAGGGGAAACAACACACCCCCTACTGCACCGGCCATGCCACCAATACCAATTACAGAGCTCACTGCTTTGGAGGGCAGCATATCCGATACGATCGTAAAAATATTGGCGCTCCAGGCTGCATTGCCTGCAATGGCCAGGCAAAGCAATCCCACTACCACCCACATATTATCCGTATATCTTGTTGCGATGATCGGTAATACCATTAATGCTGATACCAGCAAAGCCATCTTTCTCGCTTTATATACCAGCCATCCTTTCTTGATCAGCTTTGAGGAAAGATATCCTCCACCGATAGCACCAACCGTTGCCGCAGTGTAAATAATAATAAGCGGTGGTGAAGGTTTCTTTAAGTCGAGGTGAAAAGTGCTGGAAAAATAAGAAGGCAACCAGTACATAAAAAAATACCAGATAGGATCGGTAAAGAATTTACCAATGATAAAAGCCCAGGTTTGCTTTAAACCAAATAGTTTAACCCATTTAATGTTCTCTCCTTTTTCAGTCTGCTCTTCGTTATCACTTTTAATATAATCCAGTTCTGCTTCAGACAGCCGTCTTTGCTTTTCAGGCACTTCATAAAAAATGCGCCAGGCGATCAACCATAAAAAACCAATAGCACCGGTGATAAGAAAAGCAGCCTGCCATCCATAGAACCCAAGTATCCAGGGAATGATCACAGGAGCCAGTACGGCACCGATATTGGAGCCGGAATCAAAAAAACCTGTAGCCAATGCCCTTTCTTTCTTGGGGAACCACGACACAACTGTTTTTACAGCCGAAGGGAAATTACCTGATTCACCTAATCCCAGTAAGGCCCTCACGGCACCAAAACCAAAAGTTGTTTTTACCAATGCATGCAGCATGGCTGCAATACTCCAGATAGTGATTGAAATGGTGTAGCCAAGTTTACTGCCGATCTTATCGATAATGCGTCCGAACACTAAAAGCCCAAATGCATATGCGGCTGTAAATGCTGCAACGATATAACTGTAATCAGATTCAGTCCAGTGGAATTTCTCTTCCAGCACAGGCTTCAGGTATCCCATTACCTGCCGGTCGAGATAATTGATGGTAGTGGCAAAGAACAAAAGGCTGCAAACTACCCAACGGTAATTACCTCGTTTGCCCAGCCCTGTTGTATTGTTATTAGTTGACATGATGGCTATTTATCTTTTTTTCCCAATATGCTATAATAAATAAGAAACAGGTAAGAGGGGATCAGTATCCAGTAAGCATACTGGTTATTGGATGCTTTTGCGAGCCAGCCATACACCAGGGGCAGCAATGCTCCGCCTGCAATACCCATGATCAGTACAGCCGAACCTTTTGCCAGTTTTTCGCCCTGCAAACCTTTCAAAGCCTGTGGCCATATTGCAGCCCATAACATGGCATTCGCTAATCCAAGCAATGCCACACAAACAACAGAGGCCATGCCTGGCAACAAGAGGATCAGTACAGAAACAACCAAACCAAGACAGGAGGAAATATAAAATGCCTGTTGCTGTGAAATGATCCTGGGTATAAGTGTAATACCGGTAAGATAACCGATCATCATACAGGTGAGTGTATAGGACGCAAGCGTTTTTGCCGTGTCCAGTCCCATACCATGATAAGATCCATAATTACCAATGGTATCACCTGCCAATACTTCCACACCCACTGCAAAAAATATAGCAGTGAACCCCAATAAAAAATTATTGCTCCTGGTGGCAGTTGGTTTACTGCCAGTTTCCCCCAGAGGTATTTCCGGTTTTATTTCCGGTAAATGGGCATAACGGATAAGAACTGCAATGATCAGCCATATAGCAGCCAGCACACAATAGGGAACGATCACATCCTGCGCCAGTTCATCCAGCCTTGCCAGCTTTTGCACACCACTCATCTGTGCAAGCTCAGCAGTTAATGCGTCCGAATTTTTCAGGATAATGCTTCCCATGATCAGCGGTGCCAGTATCCCTGCTGTTTTATTGCAGATCCCCATGATGCTGATACGGCGGGCGGCAGTTTCCTGCGGGCCCAATAAGGTGATATAAGGATTAACAGCAGTTTGCAAAAGTGTAAGTCCTCCCCCTGTTATAAATAAACCAACCAGGAAGAGAAGATATGACCTGGTCAATGCAGCCGGCACAAACATGAGACAGCCTGCTGCCATCACACAAAGGCCAACACTCATTCCTTTCACCATGCCAGTTCGTTGCAATAACTGGCCAGCAGGTAAAGCCATCACTGTATAAGAAATATAGAATGCAAATGTTACAAGATAAGCCTGCCATTCTTCCAGTTCACAGGCGATCCGCAGGTAGGGGATCAATGTGGCGTTGATCCAGCTTACAAAGCCGAAGATGAAAAAGAACGACCCGATGATCAGGATATTCTTCGTGTATTGATTGGATACGGACGGCTCCAGGTTTGCGCTAGCGGATACAGACATAATACAGTTTATTTATTTTCCATTGCAGCGTGAACACTTCCATATTTCAACAACCGTGTTTTAGCCTCTTCATAATCGCTGATACCCGTTTTCTCCATCAGCATGCGTGTTCCACGGTCGATCAGTTTTTCATTGCTGATCTGCATATGCACCATGCGGTTGTCATGCACCTTGCCAAGGCGGATCATGACGGTAGTGGAGATCATGTTCAGTACTATTTTTTGGGCAGTGCCGCTTTTCATCCGCGTGCTGCCGGTAATGAATTCAGGGCCTACGACCACTTCCACCGGGTAATCGGCATGTTCCGCAACAGGCGAACCTGGATTGCAAACGATACATCCCGTGGCAATGCCGTTCTTCCTGCATTCCCGCAAAGCACCTACCACATAAGGAGTGGTGCCGCTGGCAGCAATACCGATCACAAAATCTTTATCAGTCACTTTATAATCCTGCAGATCCTTCCAGCCGGTTTCATAACTGTCTTCTGCATCTTCAATTCCGAAACGGAGAGCAGCGTCTCCTCCTGCCATCAGGCCATTCACCATGCCTGCATCCACTCCATAAGTGGGCGGGCATTCACTTGCATCCAGCACGCCTAATCTTCCACTGGTGCCTGCACCCATATAAAACAGGCGGCCGCCTGAAGCCAGCAGGGGTGCGGCTGCGTTTATCAATGCTTCAATGCGTGGCAATACTTTTTGTACGGCTAAAGCCACTTTCTGGTCTTCTTCATTGATATGTTGCAATACTTCAGCTGTAGACATTTTTTCAATATGCCTGTAGGTCGAAGGTGATTCTGTGATCTTGCGTCCCGGGTTCTGCTCTTCCATAATTTTTTAAGCTTTTCTATACCTGCTTTTCAGTAAATCGTTCATATATGCATTCACTTCCCATTGGTCAACTACCGGTTGCCTGGTATAAGGCAGTTGCGGCATATAAGGATAAGGGCCGAATTCTGCTGTGAATGTCAGGAAGGGTTGGCCTGCCTGCTTATTGGCGCTGTACACTTTGTCCCAGCACCGGAGGTGCATGTCCAGGGCTTCCTGCCATTCGGGTGCACGTGGATCATTTACCTGCGCACCCTGCGTATGCCCCACGCGTGCATGAAAATGGCGCGTACGGGAAATGGCCAGATCTACTGCATCCTGCTGATCATGCAGGAGGGTTTCTGCCACAGCTACCCAATGTGAAATATCGAGTGTCAACAGCAGTTCGGGCAATTGCCTTAAATATTCTGCTGTTATGTGTGCAGCAAAACTGAATTTGCCGCGGTGTGTTTCATGATACACCGGTATGCCTGTTGAAACGGATGTTTTTGCCGCTTCAGCGATCAGTGCTGCATTCTGTTCCAGCGTATAATAATCTTTACCGGTTTGAGAATTGATCAGCAGCGGTTTTGCTGCCGCCATAATTTCCAATTGCTTTTTATACGCTTCCAGGTGTTGTTCAAAATCCGGTTCCACTGTTTCCCAATGCTGGGCAACAAGCTTTAATCCATATTTGGCCAACGTATTTAATACAATGTCTTTTTCTTTTTTGGCTGCGGGCACATCTGTTTCCACTCCATCATACCCGCTTTCTTTTACCCGTTTGGCAAATTCATCCCAGGAAAGATGAGTTTGTCCCCAGCGCGGGCAAAAGGAAAAAATTTCTAAATACATTCAAATAGTCTTTTATCTGATCAATGTTGAAAGAGAGTCAAAATACAAAATCTATTTGAAAGACACTTTCTCGGCAGCGGGATCAAACAATAAGGGATAGAATTGTCCTTCCATCTTCTGCCCTTTAGGAATGCCCGGCGTGGTAGGCAATAATTCATCGTCTGAATTGGACAAAGTTCCATCTGCAAATACATTCAGTACAAAAGCGCGACGGGACCTTTCTGATTTATTGGCGTAAGACCCATGCACCATCAGTGGATGATGAAAACTGGCATGCCCTTTTTTCAATTCAATCGGGATTGGCTTAAAAGATGCTTTTTGTTCTTCTGTTAAGTAATCTTTCAATCCCTCCATATCCCCTGCCAGTTCAGGTTTATCCAGCAAACCCCAATGCTGACTGTACGGTACATAATACAGGCATCCGTTTTCGGTAGTAGCATCATCCAGCCCAACCCAGCAGGTAAGATGCTGTAGCGGGGCAGTACGTGTCCAGTACGAATAGTCCTGGTGCCAGGCCACTACGCCTCCATGCAGTGCAGGCTTACAGAAAAGCTGATCATGCCAGAAGCGAACGGCTTTATTGCCCAGCAACTGGCTTGCAGCCATTACAAAAGCGGGGTTCCATAATATATCATGAAAACCATTCGTGATACGCCAGGCTCCCAGTGCATGGAAAAGTACCGTGTTCACATCAGCTGATTCATTGGAAGCAAACTGGTAAAAAAGTGAATTGCCCGGGTGATCAGGGTCAACGATCTGTGCCAGCTCCGTATTCAGCTTATCAATCTGCCACTCATCGAGCAACTTGATATTGCTGACATAACCATATTCATTATAAAAATCCACCTGCTCTTTGGAAAGACGGTACTGCTCCCATTCTGCTGCAGAACCGGGCCAGCGGAATAGATCTGACACCAATTCATGGAATTTTGATAAATCACTCACTGTTGCTACCGGCATAATTATAATTTTTCAGATTAATAATTGAGGGTCGACAATTGCTTTGCTTCTTCTATTATTTTGGCAGCGCTTTCTTTTTCCAGGAAAAGATATGCGCCTGCATGTTTTCTTAGTATGGTGGAAGGATATTGCTCGGTCACTTCGCTTTTCAACGTGTGATAAACAGCCTGTGCTTTAGCGGCACCGGGCACCATGCAAAAGATCTGATCGGCTTCCAAAAGCGCCGGGATCGTAAGGGTGAATGCATATACAGGCACCTGGCTTATATGATCAAAACATCCTTCATTTACCTGCTGTTGCTTGCAGGCTTCATCGAGGTCCACTATCTTAACCAGCCTGGGGTCATTAAACTCAGCAACATGCGGGTCATTGAATGCAAGATGCGTGTTCTCGCCGATGCCCATGCAGGTAATATCTACCGGGTGCTCACGTAGCAGTGCTGCATACCTTTCACATTCAGCCTGGTGGTCAGTGGCCTGGCCATTCAGGTAAAACACCTGGCGGAAAGGCACTTTATCGAATAATCTTTTTTTCAGGAAGATACCAAAGAGCTGTGGATCATTTTCCGGCAGGCCGGTGTATTCATCCATATGAAAAGCCTGTACACGTTGCCAGTCAATATCCTGTTTGATAAATGATTCAAGGAACTCGTTCTGTGAGGCGGCAGCAGCAAAAATGATGTTTACCGTCTCTTTTCGTTTTAGCAGGAGGTTGATGCTGTCTGCTGCCATCTTTGCTGCATCTTCCCCCATTGCGGCCCTGTTTTCATAAATACGTACTCTCAGCTGGTCGGCTACAAAATCTGTCATTGGGTTTATATTTTATACTGAATATTTTCATGAATAAGTGTAGGAACAGGCGGAAAAGCTGATTGATCACTCTTCCGCCTGTTAAGGTTTTAAAGTCTGAATTTCACACCAGCACGTCCCCAGAAGGAATAGAATTGTTTTTGATACATCCGGTCTTCCTGACCGAAATAAACTCTCTGCGGAGCATTAGTCAGGTTTTGGGCTTCAGCATAAACAGTAAATCTTTTATTGATCCGGTAAGATGCGTTTGCATCGATCTGCACACGTCCTGCCTGAATGATATCCTGCTCTTCATCCGCACCAAGTGTAGCAATATAAGAACCATTATAGTTCAGGTTACCCTGTACAGTCAAGCCTTTCCAGCCATAAGACAAAGAAGCGTTTGCTGTATGTGTAGCCTGACCTGGCAGGCGAAGATCTTTACGCAGTTGCGCGTCTGCACTGGAATGAGAATACGTATAGTTTGCCAGCACAGAGAATCCTTTCAGGAAACCAGGAAGGAAGGTCAGGTTCGCTTGTGCATTCAGTTCTACGCCGAATACGTTAGCAGCATCACCATTCAGGATCTGGCGATATCTCCAGTCTGTGTATTGATCTGCTCCTGGAAATTCGTTGCCTGTTAAACGTGTTTCACTGGCATACTGGAATTTGTCGATCTTCTTGTAGAAAACGCCAGCAGATAAGATACCGAGATTAGAAAGATATTTTTCTGCCATCAGGTCAAAATTCGTAGCAAACGCAGGCTTCAACTCAGGATTACCCTCTGAGATGATCTCATTTAATATGGTGATGGTGCGTCCTGGCACGAGATCAACAAAGTTTGGCCTTGAATAACCGAAAGTAACGGCACCACGGATCAATGTTGATTTGTTGATATCATATTTCGCCTGCAGGTTGGGAAGGAATTTGACATAACTTGTCTTCTTTTGAGTAGGTGTAGTTGACTCCCATAGTTCATCGGCACCAATCGTGATGATATTACCCTTATAATCAACATCTGTGTGCTCCACTCTTAAGCCGGCAATCAGCATCCAGCGGTTGAACTGGATACGGTTCATGATATAACCGGACGCAACAGTTTCGACCGCATCGTAGTAATAAGCGTCGATGGTACCGCGTGTTGTTTCTTCCTGCTTTGTAAAATAAGCGGGATCGTTTTGATATTGATTAAAGAAATTGATGGTTTTATCTTTATCTGCACCAAGACCGAAATTAGTAGCTCCATCAAGCAGGTCCGCCGACACTTCCGGGTTTCCCATAAAGTTGGTCAGGTTTCCTGTCGCACTTGCACCGGTATATGTACTTACAAGCGCAGTTTCCGGACGCCATCTTGAGTTGTGCATTCTCTTTAATTTACCACCCATTTTAAAAGTGGCAGAGTTGTTACCCAACTTATAGTCGTAAGTAGCATTGATCTTACCCACGAAATTTCTACCCTCTGTATTCCAGTTGTCCCTTTCTACCGTATTATATTTAAAAAGAGAAGCATTGTTTTTCCAGTCCGTTCCAGTGGCCATCAGATAGTCTGTAGAAATATCAGTGATCTGCAATGGAATGTCGCCGGTGATATAATTGTATGTTCCTGCAATGGTTTCATACTGTGAGTTGCTGAAAAATGCTCCCATATCCAGTTTTACACGCTTGATCCGGGTTTCAAATTGCAGGTTCAGATTTACATTTTTGTTGTCTTCGTTAGCAGAACGGATCTCATTGTAAGAACGTCCCCTGGTTGTTGTATAAACGCCTTCTGCATTCTGTGTGGTCCGGGATGACTGCATTCTTGTGCGTTTACGATACCGGGTGAGCTCATTATCATGATCGCTATACATGACGTTGGCCACGAAGCTGGTCACAGGACTTAAACTAATATCCATCGTACCTGAAAGGCCTTTACGCGTACGTTGATTCTCTACATATAAATAACGCACATCAGTTGGGAAGTAGATTGGTCCTTTCCCATAATCTTTTTGTTCCCATACCTGGGCACGAACTTCATCATATCCATTGGTGGTACGGTAGTAACTCGCATTAGCCATCAGACCTAACACACCATTCGGGTTTTTGGCAGTTGCAAAAAAACGTTTGCCGACAGAAAGGTTACCGATGCCATTTGCTTTACTGCGGAGATCATTGTAACCAAGGCCGGCGTCCAGCGTCAGTCTTGTTTTCAGTGAAGTGGCAGTAGGCGATTTCATATTGATCTGCCCTGCGATCGCATCGCCATCCAGATCAGGCGTCAGCGTTTTGATCACTTCCATTGAAGCAAGTACGCTGGTCGGGATCACATCCAATTGAGCATTGCGGTTACCTTCTTCTGATGAGCCCATGATCTGCTCACCATTCACATTGATATTGGTAAAATTACCTGGCGTACCACGCAGTTGAATAGTAGCACCTTCACCACTGCTGTTGCGGCCAATGGTCACACCTGGCAGGCGTTGCATGGATTCTGCAACGTTGAGATCTGGATAGCGGCCCATCAGATCAGCAGAGATCACTTGTTTGATGTTGTCGGCATTGCGTTGCTGGTTCAAAGCTTTTTGCTGGCCTTCCCGCACGCTTGACACGGTTACACCTGAAAGGCTGACAGTGTTGGGTGTAAGTTTAATTTCACTGTTGACAGTCTGACCGGCTCTGACCTCAATATCCTGTTCAAAAGATTTAAAGCCCATGTAATTGATCACAAGCGTATACCTTCCCTGTTTTACTCCCAGGAATTCGTAAACCCCTGCGAGATTGGTGGTAGTTCCTCTTGTGCTTCCTTTTATCATAACAGAAGCGCCGGGCAATGCGCCCCCATCTAAATCCGTTACCTGTCCTTTAATATCTCCGCTCGTTGACTGAGCTGAAATACCTGAAAAGAAGAACAGGAATGCCAGTGTAATCACCGGCATCAGCAGTTGGTGGATCTTTTGTTTCATTTTGCAGATATTTTTTAATAAAAAAATAGTTCTCATTTTAAGCAATCGTTTATGTGTTTATTTGAATTTAAAATTTCGGTAATCCACCAGGAAACGTAAGGCAAAGCTGGTCCCGATGTCACGGTTGGTCAGCCATATTTTTCCTTTCTTAGAACGGGTACGTGTTTCCAGTACTGCGCCGCGCAGGTTCGGATCAGGATGATCTTCGGCATAGCGGTTCTTTATTATCCATGTAGCAGATTTTTCGATATTGGGGTCAAACTCCTTGAATCCTTCTTTAGACAATTCGATCCATACGATACCGGCCAATGCCACTGCAGATCCTGTTGAAGAACCTTTATCCGGCTTCTGCCCATTTGTATAGTTATCATAAAAGATGGTCCCGTCTTTTTGCTGTGCTTTGGCAAATGCACGTGCTGTTTTAGCTGCAGACTCCAGGTATTTCCTGTCGCCGGTAAGTTTGAATGCTTCAATCAACGATTCGGCATACCACAATGAAAAGCGGGGATGGAATGAGTGTGCTTCGGCCGAATTGGGCATGAAGCGCATCCATACGCCTTCTTCTCCCTGTTTTTCGATCAGGCTATTGCATAAAAGAATGAAAGCATCTTTAAATTTTTTATCGCCTGAAAACTCATACGCATCTTTGAACAAAGAGCCTTCCGTGTTGGGGCGTGACACATCAAACAGCTCCTGGTCTTTCTGTGCTTTTTGTTTCCAGAAAGGGCTGAACTCTTTCAACACTTCGCCTGTTTTTGCATCAATATTATCATAACATACTCCCTGTTCAGGATAATACATGTTGGCCAGCATCCAGGAAGCAGCATTAGTAGCTACTTTCGCATACTTCGGATCTTTGGTTACACGAGACAGTTCATATATGCCCGGTGTTCCATCAGAAACAGTGGCAAATACGATAAAGTCTTCACCCAGCACATCTCCATGCCTTGCATCCACCATTCCCTTCAGTTTGGGATGGTCTTTTATTTCCATGCTGATCCAGAAATTACCGCCACGTTTGGCAGCATCCAGGTATGATTTATTGCCTGTTGCTTTGTAAGCAGCCAGCAATGCATTTACAGCCTGGCCAGTATGCCAGGGCACTTCATATTCATACCATTTCCCTTCGGTCACGTTATAGTCGCAGCGCGACTTGCCCTGTTTGTCGAGGATCACTTCGGATACATAGCGGGCTGTTTCATTAATGGCTTTGGTTATTTCCTCCTTTTTGGGTTGGGCATTCGCCTGCATTCCACCCAGGGAAAGAGCCAAAAAGGAAAAAGCACAAACAGCTTTCTTAATCGGCCTCAAATGTTTGATCTTTTGCATTCAGTGTATACTTGTGTTTATGATTGGTAATGGCAAGATCGTCCTGCAGTCTGAATGTAAAAGTCCAGGGCCGATCATTTTGCTTTCTTATTTTCACCAGTACATGATTCACACCTCCTTTAAAAGGCAGGTTGAGCTGTTCTTCTCCGGAGCTGCGTCCGGTGCCTGAAAATACTTTTACACCATTGCAATACACTTCAGTTTCATCATTCACCGTAATAAAAGCATTGGCGTTAACAGCTTTCTCCGCATTGATCAGGCAGTATGCATATCCTGATACAGAAACAGGGTTTTTATAATTAGCATCCAGATCAATGATCCCTCCTTCAGTTGAAGAATATTTCTGCCAGCGGTAAGTTTTTCCCAGGTAATGAGTAAAATCGCCAGGGGATGGTGGCTTATCATATTCTTTATTGGAAGAATACAGGAATCCTGGCAATTCACTTTTGTCAGCTAAAGGAAAGGGGCCTCCGACCATCCAGTTCTTAAAATAAAAACGGTCGCTCACGGTAATGTTCAACCGGAGCGCAGATGCCGGCGGAATAGCATGGTGACTTGCAATTTCAGCGCGGGCTGCTGTAAGTTGCTGCTGCAGTTGCAACAGGTCATTTCTCTTTTTATTATATGGCTCCATGGTCTTATCGAGCCAGTACAACTGGTTTTCGCTCAACCAGGACTTACGGAACCATTCGGCATGCGTCGCATATCGCTTTTGCAGGGCATTTGCCGCATCGATGCTTTCCTGCAACAGTCCTTTAATTTTATCAGCATTAGCCGATATAGCAGCTTCTGCATATTTTTTTACTATATCAGCAATGGCCACTCTTGTATCAATGATCAGTTTATATTGACCTATTGCATATTTCAATGCATCAATATCAGACAGGTTTCTGCTGCCTTTAGCTGCATTAACGTAAGCAGTAGCTGCATTTAATATTTCAGTCGCTTTTGCAGTAGATGAATTGTTGAGGATAAGTTGCTTGCCACTATCGGGCAGTATTTTCTGATACCAGAGCTGATCATTCAGGTTATAGGTAAGTTCCAGTCCTCTTAACTCCATCAGCTTGAACAGGGCCTTTACATAATTATCGTCTTTGCTGTTATAGGCAGCAAGGGAGAAGCGTTGATCAAAACTATTTTCGTAAGATGTGCTTACATTCCAGCTTTTTTCTGCTGCTACATACACACCATACCAGTCGCCTGCAAAAAGATAAGTGCCGCCGTCGTCCCAGATAGTAGTAAATGCACCTGTAGAGCCATTCAGCTTACCCTGTTCCAGAAACCCTTTGATATTTGCTTTAGCCATTGCCATATCCGGAAACATACGGTAAGAATTGAGTATGCCGGGGCAAACCATGAATTCCAGTCCACGCTCTGTGAAAGGCTTGATCCATGGATCAAAACTTTTTTTGTCGCCATATTCCCAGGTGAGATAGATCACGTCTTTGGGCAGCATGTCCAGCACTTCTTCATGCTGCAAAGCGATATCGCCCCACATCATCATCCGCTTGCCATGGCTTTTAACCACATCATAAAGGAATTTCAGATGGTCAGTATAAAACCGGGCCTGACCGATACTGTCAATATAAGGTTTTGACCTGCCTTTTCCCAGGTCAAAAGTTTCATCACAGTTTACATTAAAATAAGGTGCGCTGAATGCATCACACAATTCACCGATCACATCTGCCAGGAATTTTCTTGCTTTCGGATCAAGCGGTGAGATCAATGTAGAGGTCTCACCCATTGATTTGTATTGAGGCAGTGCGAGGATCTTTTCAAAATGTCCGAATGATTGGAAACTGCCGATCAACTGCATCTGGTACCTGGCAGCATATGCAGATAATTCTTTTATCTGAGGAATGGTGAGTTTGCCATTAGCTGGAGCAAAATCAGGGTGAGACAGAGGCTGGACCACATGTTCGATATAGAAAGAAAGGTAGTTGATCTTCAGCTCAGCCATTCTTTCAATCTGTTTCTTTATATAATCAACAGTAGGGATAGGGCCACGGCTGATATCATCATATATCACGCGGTGTTCAAAAGAAGGCCAGTCAGTAATAGATAAAGCTGTATTCCATTTGCTCCTGGTGAGTTGTTTCAATGTTTGCAAACCATAAAAAAGACCGGTTTCCGTATTAGCAGCGATCAGCCGTTGCTTTTTATTCACCAGCAGCACATATCCTTCTTTCCCGATCTTATCAAGCTGATCACCAGCTTCGGCCTGTAAAAGGGAATCGGTCCTTTTGTTTTTTCCAATAAGTGCAAGTGTGATATCTGCTTGCGGCAATTTGTTGCTTTTCTCTTCCGCAACAAATTTGTTCCAGTTCTCTTTAAGCCGCTCTGCAGCAGCCTGATCAAGCCCCTGGTTTTGGAAACGCAAGCTGGCAGGGAAAGAAATGGCTTGGGAAGATAAAGATACCCGTTGGGGATAAGGCAGCACCGGCAGGTCGTTCGACCAGCAGTTTGCGCCAGCAAAAAGCACAATGATCAACAGCAAGAAGTTCCTACTAATAGTCCTCATTTATTTCAAAGCCTTTTAAACTAATAGAAGAATCCAAATCTGGAAAGTACCACGAGCATCTGCTACAAAACGGATCAGGGCATTTTCCAGGATCCAATCGTTATACAACACTAATATAGGATTAATTTCCGGTAACGTACCCGGAAATCTCTAAATTTTTTATAAAGAAATCGACACTTTCCTCACTGCTACTGCGTTTTAACCGACACCGAATTGTTTAAGGTGGTGATCTCTGCCTGGCCGCACGATGCACTGATTGTTAACATATGTAAGCCTGCTGATGGTTTCAACCTGAAAATCACTTGCTTCGAACGCGGTTTCAGGTCATTCGGCGCTTCCAGCAAAGGTATACTCAGACTATCTTTTACCTGCCCGTCAATCGCTAACATGACCTTGCAATTGCGGACAGCCAGGTTTCCGATATTGTGTATAACGGCCTGAACATCCACTTCTTCTCCGGCACTTTTCACAAAAGTGATATCCCTTGCTGCAAGTGCAAGATCAGGCTTTGCTGATTTACCGGTGGAATAAGTTTTCAATTGCTCCACTGATACGATCAAAAGCTTACCGGCTGGCAGATTCAGTGATATGTCATTCACTCTTTCCTTCAGCTCAATAGTAGTATCGGCCAGGTTTTCATCTGCAATTCCATCATTATTGCGGTCAATACCTGAGCGCAGCTTATACAAACCGGGTTGCAATTGCCAGGTGCGCAGTCCTATTGTTTTTTCATTACCAAAATTATAGAGCGACGCAAGTATTGTCTGCTCATTTCCCCCCTTCACAAGAATAGCAACATCCTTACCGGTATTTTTCCATGAAGTGATCAAAGATGGGTATTCATAGCCTGCCCCGAAGTGCCCGGTATACATGCCCATCAGTATATTACTGCCGGGTATATACACCCTGTCGGTAAATTTTACTTCACTGGTAAGCAGGGGAAAATTATATCGAAGGGTTTCCAATATTTTTTGCAACCCGTTTTCCAGGATCGTATCGTTATAGCTTATGGAGTACTGGTTATACGGCTGACCATACAATTGCACCAATGAATCATACTGGTTGTTCCGGGTAAGTTGCTTGGCCATGGCAAATACTTTACCCATAGGATTAGTGCCGGGATCATGGTCTGAGCCACCGGAAAGCAATTGCTGTTTCACCCAGGCAAAACTGCCAGGCTGTGCAGCCTCCTGATCTTCTTTCTCCCTCCTTGCTTTATTGATAAGCTCATTATAGAAATTAACCGTACGCAGGTAAAAGGCATTTTGTGTAATGGCATACATACCCATCAAATGATATTGCAGTTCATTCACGTGGCCGAGATGATCCCAGTCATAATAGTCATAAGTGAGATCGGGGCTATACCATTTTTTGCTGTCGCCTCCCACCCTGTCGCCCACATATCCAATAGCAGAAGGCAATACGCCTGCCGGTTTGCCATTGTCCGTTCTTGCCGCATCAGCTATCCATGCTTTGCACCATTCGTCGAACTGCTGAACAATGGAAGGATTTTCATTATACCATGCTGCCCACAATCCGGGTAATAAAGCTCTTGCATTCAGGGCCACATCCACACCATATGGAAATTGCGGCACCACTTCCGTTGCAGAAAGATAATACGATCTGAAATGACGATGACCAAGAGAAGTAATGCCCGTCCATACATCAGCAAAGTTCTGCATACTGATCATGCATCTTTCCACATATTCAGGGTCTCCGTAATTGACAAGGAACATACCCGGATGTGTGTCACGGAATAATTCTGCTGAATGCTCCACATCATCCACTTTTTTTGCAAAGCCGCGCTCAAGTAGGCCGCTGTTCCATACACCATCAGCCAGTCGCATATAACCCAGTTTCGCCAGGCTATCATCTGCCCCGAGAACAGCAGGCAACCACCAGCGAAGTATCTCCACATCATCGCCATACTTGCCGCCTAATTCACCATTGGCAGTTTGCTTTTGCGTTACCCACCAATGGATCACCTTCAGCATACGATGCATGGCCTCCTGCTGATAGACGGCCCACAAAGGAGCACCTTGCTGCGTAGCAACCGGCAACTCTTCGTTTTTTATTTTCTTTCCCAGATACATGCTGATGATCTCATTTCCGGGATATGCTTTTTGCAGGGTGGTGAAATATGCACGCGCCATTTTTTCATGCGCCGGATTATTATCTTCCTGGTCAAGCCAGTAGTAGATCCTGGCAAGAAGATAACTTGCCCGGTCATACAATGGATCTGTTGGGTCTGCGATCACCTGCTCCAGCAGATCTGCTGCTGCATACATGCGGTAGATCAGGCTCAGACCTGTTTGCCTGGTTGCCCATAACCAGCCGCCGCCATCAAAATAGTAACAGGCAAGCAGATACTTATCAATAATGTTCAGGCGGTTCAGCAAAGTAATATCGGCAGTATCCTTCTTCAATTTCTCCAATAGTGTTGAACGGAATGCGCTTACTGCAGAAGTATCTTCTTCCAATTCGTTATTAAAACGGATAGATGGGCTGGAAGATACGGGTCTCAATTCAACAGCATATAACCCCACCCCTGTTCCTATACCCCGTATATTGATCACTGCATTTCCATCTTTGACAGAAACCTTATGCCTGACTGTTTTATAAGCAAGCCGGTACCAGGGAGCATTGATGGTATCAGGAAATTGTTCACCATTGACCGTAACAAGCATACTCATGGGTATGCTATCCTTATTACCCACGCTAAGTGTAAGGTAATAATCATCATCAGGCAGATCAACCCTGTAAACCAGGCTGTCTTTGCCCAAAACGCCTGATCGCAAAGAAGGGTCATGCAGTTTTTCATTCAATACTTCAAAAGCATCGGAGGGGGCATGCAGCCAGCCATAGCCCTTCGAAGCATCATACTGCATTGCATTCGTGATGCGTGTATATCCGTTTGCAGCAGGTAAACCATCGGCTCCCATATCAAAAAGGAAGTTCTTTCCCTGTCCGCTTCTCTTGCAGGAACCCAGGAAGAATAATCCAGCCAGCATACATATGAAAGAATACTTCAAATAAATCGTTTGATCAGGTTAAGGAAGTTTTGCTATTTCTAAACCCGCAGTGATCACAGCACCTAATCCACGCGGATCGTTATCGATCGTTTTACGGTCAAAATAAAATTGCTCATCGAGGCCGATCTCGGTACCGCGGCAGATGCCATGCACTACACCATTTGCATCAATCTTTCCTGCTACAGCACTCCACGCTTTCAGGGCAGGTTGTTTGAATGATTTATTGAGCCAGCCTTTCCTCACACCCCTGGCCATTGCCAATGCAAACATGGCAGTGCAGGATGTTTCTTTGTATGACTCAGGGCGTGTCAACACCTGGTGCCAGAAACCATCACTGTCCTGGTATTTCACCAGGCTGGTGATATGCTGGCGGAACGCTTCCAGTATTTTTTTATACGCAGGATGATTGGTGGGTAGCCAGTCCAGCAATTCTGCTGTAGCCCAAACTACCCAGCCATTAGCCCGGCCCCAATAGGCTACGGATCGCTGGCCGGTCCTGCTGAACCAGCCATGTTTATATAAACCTGTTTGAGGGTTCAATAAATATTTCCGGAATTGTATCACCTGGCGCACGGCATCTTCCATATATTTTTTTTCTCCGGTTGCTTTCGCCATCCGTATTAAAAAGGGTACGCTCATAAACAGGTCATCGGCCCATACGGTGAACTCTTCAGGTTCAGGGCGGCAGAAGGTACTGTCTTGCAATCGTACTTGCTTAGTAGAAACATAGTCAAGCAAAGGCTCCAGGAATTTACCGATCGCTTCATCCTTTTCATCTACATACAACCCTGCAAAAGAAAGTGCCGGCGCCCCTGCATCATCCAGCATAGTGCGGCGGAAGATCCGGTGATAACTGCCACGCCATGCATATAAAGAATCATATTGCCATTTTATATAGTCATAATTATCCAGTATAAAGCCGGCATATTTTTTTACAAAAGGGAGGTAACGGTTGTCTTTGGTTTCCTTTTCCAGTGCCAGTATGCTCCAAACCATAGTACCATGTGAATATTGCCAGTCAGCATATGGATCACGCTGGTAAACTGCCTGGCTGTCTATGACCAATTCCGGCAGAAACCGTTGTGGGGCTGTTTGCCAGTTAAGGACCTTTCCATCGTTTTTATAGTAGGGCTGAATGGATTGCTGAGGTGTATTGCCCTGCTGCCTGAAGGGGCCAACGTATGTCCATTGTGCCAGAGGAGCAACAGATGGCTCAAGGTCGCCGGCCATTGTTACAGGCCTTAAGAAAATTACAGGATTGGCGGCACTGTTTTCATAAGCAATCAATAATTCACTGATGCCTTTCTTTAATGGCACAGTAAAATAATGATCAAACCGGAATCTATTGTAAGCCTCCTCAACAGGATTAAGTGACGCCCCTTCCTGTTGCTGCCAGGCAAGCTTTTTATTTATCCAGACCTTTATATTTCCTGCAGCGGTAATGCCAAACCTTATGATTGTATCCTTTTTCACTTCCATTTTCCTCAACGCATAAGCATTTTCCTTTTCCTTTAGGGATAAGAACCGGAAATCTATCACCTGCATACCCAGCTCCTCTTTTTGCAGCACCCATTTCCATTCAAACCTTGTGTCAGCAATGATCTTATCTGCCACTTTCCGGGATAAGCTCAATGCATCGGCCTGCTGACTAAAAGAAGGAAGGCTAATCAGCAGCAGAGCGGTCAATATGTTCCATCTGTTCCGGTATGATCTCATATCACAAGCTATTTTCTTGGTTTGTCAAAAATGATATTGGTGGATGTTTTATCCTTCAATAAAAATTGTTGAGCCGGATAATATTGAAGATTACTGGTTATCGTACCATCCTTACTTTCGCTGACATACACGACGGCTTTGGTGGAGTCTGTTGATTGAATGTCCAGGCCATTCAGGTAAAATTTACTGGCATTATTCACCACGATGCCGGGACGGTTCTCGCGACCTGTTGAACGCAATGTAATACCCGACATCTTCACTTCTTTTGCATGGCGGATAAAGAAACCATAAGATGGCAGTTTCCCAAACATAATTCCCTCAGGATATTCTTCTTCCTTTTCTACCACGGGTTTAAACAGATCAACCAGGCTGTCTCCTCCTTTCGTTTCAATGCGGATATTATGCAGGGAGATATTTTCAATCGGCGCCTTTGCTATGCCGGTAATAGAGCAGCCCGTTTCATCGGCACCGGTAGCAATGATATTCGACAGGCTGATATTCCTGATCCTGCCCAAAGGCGGTGCAACCGCATCAGCAGTATGTTTCCTGGCCCTGTTGCCCAATCGCATGAAGATCGGCACCAGCGGTCCATCGATCACGATATTATCAATCGTAATATTTTCCATGATGCCACCATCCACAACCTCCAGGGCAAGCCCTCCCATTCCTGCCGGCTTTCCGTAGATAGTGCTCAACTGGCCTGAAGGTTTGATCACACAATTGCTGATTACCACATTCCTGAATCCGCCGGTGGACTCGGTGCCGAATTTTATTGCATTGCAATGACTGCTCACTACGCAATTAGTGATCGTTATATTTTCTGAAATAAGAGATGAAGTGCTTTTAATGGTAATGCCGTCATCATCTGAATCGCCGATCACATTGGAGATGGTTACATTTTTGCAGCCATCAATGTCCATCAGGTCATTGTTCTTATTGGAATGGTTCCATACCCTTATGCCGTCGATCCATACAAACTCACAGCCCAGGTAATGCTGCATCCAGAAAGCAGAATTGCGTAGGCTGATACCTTTTACCGTTACATCTTTACATCCGGCAAACCATAACAAATAAGGCCGGTCGCGGTAGCGGTCAGGCTTTTTGATCGTGTTCACCACAAAGCTTGCACCCTGCCCGTCAATAGTGCCGCTGCCTTCGATACCTACATTCTCCTGGTTCTTGCAGAAGATCAATGCCTGCCTGGCCCATTCTTCTCCATAAAAACGTATGCCAGCATCCTGGTAAGGATATTGTTTGGGATCAGTATGTCCGAGTATGGTTGCATGAGATGATATATGCAAAGTCACATTGCTTTTAAGCACCAGTGTAGCAGTTAAAAAAGAGCCTCCGGGGAAATAAACCTTCCCCCCGGTTTTTGCACACTCATCGATCGCTTTCTGGATAGCAACGGTATTGTCTGTTATTCCATTACCTATAGCACCATAGTTGGTCACATCATACAATTGAGCTTTTGTATGAATAGCCGTACCCATCGTTATGCAAACTGCCCATATGCAGCAAAGCCACCGGTTAGTGATCTTCATGTTACTGATTTAGTGAGTATTTGTTAATATTTTCCTGCAACCATTTTGCCGTGCGCAGATAGGCTGTTTCCATATCCCTGATCCCTGTTTCAGCACCGCCTACATCAATGCCGAAATTCCCTTTGAAGTTAATTGCCCGCAGTGCTTCAAAAAAACTATTCCAGTAAATATTTCCATCGTCCGGCACCAGGTGCTCCACCCTGCTTCCACTATTATCGGATATATGGATATAACTGATCTTTTCTGCAACACGTAATACGCTTAAAGGAAGATTATCCCTGAAATAAAACTGGTTGGCAGTGTCCATGTTAAAAAACAGGTTGGAACTGTTCACGGCATCAGCAAAATTCAGGAATGAATCTGCGCTGGTGATAAGGCTTCCCTCACAGGGATGTAAATGATAAATGAGTTGATATTTTGCTGCGATATTGCATGCTTTGCGGAAGGTGTTAACCAGGCTGGCCTGGTAATCGTTCCATATAAAACCGGCAGGCAGTCCGAGATTGTTCAACAGGTCTTCTGAGTAATGCCGGAGTATGGGAGCGTTGCCCGGATATTCCAAAGGAAGCAGCGGTCCATTGTCGAGCACACCTGCTGCACCAAGTTTCTTTGCTACTTCACATCCCATTTCGAACCACTCCAGGCTTTCATTCCGCCGGGCACTGTCAGCAGCTCCTAATTGCGGCAGCACAAGACAAAGAACAGGTAAGGAACAATCATATCTGGCCAGTGCTTCACCAATTATTTCCTGATGCTGATAAAGATACTGAATATTGGAAGGTCCGATCCCTTCCAGCTCTATAGACCGGAAACCCATAGCAGCCATTTCTTCAATATGCTTTACCGTATCCTGTATATCCGGAGGATAGCCATATAATGTGATCGGGTATAAATAAGCACAAGTGATCTGCCGGGTATATGGTCCCATATTCATACAGCTTTAATTGAGCAATTGACAAAACCGAAAATAGGGATTTTTCCGGGTACGTACACGATTTATGGGTTAAAAAAAATATTTCACATTTCTTTCTCAGTTCAGACGCGTTAACCGGTAGGTGATTTTACCCGGCTGGTCCACTTTTCCCGGTGCTATTTCCCATACCAGCGGATACGCTTTGAAAGCCGGATAAGGTGCCCAGTAATTGGCAGCATTTTCACCTGCCAGCAGTTTCGCATTGCCTGAAACAAGGGTGAACAACCATTTCTTTCCTCCTGCTTTCAGTATGGCAGAGCGCTCATCTCTTTTTTCCACTACCATTCCTTTGTCCAACACAAAAGGTTCAATGATCTGCACTGCAGGCCATGCATCATGATAGATCAGCTCAACGGTCTTTTGCAGGAAACTATCCGTAAAAAGATATTCCATCCTGTATCCCACTCCACCTGTAAGCCAGTTCTTATCTTTCAACTCACCCGCTACTTTAACCAGGTATTGGTTTTTCTTTGGTGTTTCCACTTGCAAACGGCTGTCGAATTCAAAAAGATTGGTAAAGTATCCTGCTGTGTCTGTGTACTCGATCCTTGGAGTTAATGGCACCACACCCGGAGCTTCAGGAAAGCTCATTGGTTCAGGTCTTGTGTATATGGTGGGACTGGATGCCTGTAAAAACCCGTGGCCCTTTGCCCATAAATGGCTGATGGCACCGCCATCGGGCCGGAACATGTATTTCCCTTTTGAACCCGCAGCCTGGTCTTTGTAACGGTAACCGGTAATGGTTGCCATAAAGTTTTTTGTCCGCACCTGCACCAGATCCAGCGTGGGGAACAATTTCATCCATCCTTCCTTATCCGCAGGCATGGGTTTCATCTCCCGCTCATTCTTTGTTTCAAACTCATAAGCCATGGCGAGGTTCTTGGCTTTGGCAAAACTGGGATAGATGCAGGGAGGTCTGTTAAACAGTTCTGCATACTGGGGACCATAGCCCAACAGGTCTCCGGTAAGATTGCTTCGCAGATATTGCAGGTTGCGATAAGAAGCCGTTGCATAACGGGGATCTTCATCTGCCAGCAGGCTGAACAATACCTGGCAACCATCGGAAGTGGCGCTTCCGTAAGCGGTCCATTTATTGGAACGTATACCCCAGGAAGCATCCAGTGAGCCATCGGGATAAATAAAATATAAATGGCTTTGCAATGCTTTTTTCACCTGTGCATATACAAGCGTATCGGCAGTGAGTTTTGCATACAAACCCAATCCCCATAAAGACATTTCCATGTTATAACCAAGATCGATCCCCATTTTATTTCCATGGCTTTTACCTCCTTCCCCATTCAGGAATCCGTCTTCATCTATTTTACTGATCGTCCTTCTCGCCAGTATCCTTGCTTTGCTGGTATAGGATGCATCCTGCAATACAATGCCTGCTTTCGCCAGGGTGGCTGTGGTTGTGGCTACATAATTGATGCTGGCAAATTCCGGTTTCATCACAGCATTCAGGTAGTTGGCCGCATTTCGCATTGCCTGTTGCCAGTTCCTTTTCTCTGCATCAGTCAGTTTCCCTTCCAGTTTTTCGTATGATAGCAATAGCATCAGCAACTGGTCTGTTGTAGTGCCTGTCCATTCTTCAGGTGTTTCTTTCCAACTTCCGTTGGATTGCTGTTGCCTGATCAACCAGGCAGCTGTATTCTTAGCAGCAGCGAGATAGCGTTCATCTTTGGTAATAAAATAAGAAATGGTAAAGGGATAAACAGCTTCGGCAGCGCGGGTATGCCACACGTGGCAATGCTCACACCAGATCCCTCCAAAATCAGGATCAGTGGTATTCGCCATCTGCCTTTTCATCAAAGCTCCGGAGAGTGATACAACAGTGGCTCCGTATTCCTTTTTTAACTGGATTGTTTGAGCAATAAGCGGTTGAGAAAAAGCCGCTAATGAAATGCCCAGAAAGAGACAGATTGTATGAATTGAAATTATTCTCTTTAACCTTTGTAGATCGCCCATGACATAGCATTTGTTGATCAGTTTCTATAAAACTGATAGTTCTCTTTTGTAATAATATCAATAGGCATAAGGTAGTTTTTCTCTATAATATTGGAATAAACAAGATGTTGGAAGAGTGTCATTACTCCCCGGTATCCCTGTTCCTGTGGTTTTTCACAAATAAGAAAATCAATTGAGCCGGCTTTCAGATAATCCACATTGTCTTTCGTAAAATCATACCCCAGCAAAAGAATATCTTCCAGTCCTGCTTTCTGCAGGTATTTCGCTACTACCGACACGCGTGAATTGGTCACAAACACAGCGCCGATAGCTTTTTCTTTTCTGATCAACTGGTCCAGCTTGCGCGAAACAGCTGCATAGTCTGTTTGTTTCGAATCAAGGGTCAGGATCTTATTCTGGATATTATTATCTGAAAAGTAAGCCCTGAACCCGTCTTCTTTCCGCAGGATGGCATAGTTGTTATCGATCTCACGGGCGATCTTTACCACCAGCACTTGTTGATCCTTTTCAATGCAGTAATTGACCAATTGCCCGGCAAGATAACCGCTACGAAATATTTCAGCACCGATATAGCACATGGAATCATGCCCTGGTATATCGGAGTTGATCATTACATAAGGTATGCCTGCTTTCTGGCAGTCTTCCGTCAGCCGGATGGATTCTTCCGGGAATGTTGGTGTAAACAATATCCCGTCTGGTTTTAACCGGATGATCTTTTTAACCTGCTTATCGAAAGAAGCTTCATCATTCTGATCAAAGAAAAACCGTTCTATCTCGATGCCATATTGCTTTATCTCATTTTCTGCCTGGTTCACACCATCCAGCGGAGCCTGCCAGAATTCTGTTTCGCCGGAAATATTCGGCAGCAATACTGCCAGCCGGATAGTGCCACGCGAAGCCAGCGCCAGCCTTCTTGCCAATACATTCGGCTGATAATTCAATTTCTGAATGATAGCTTGTATCTTACTCTTCGTCTTCTCTGAAACTCCTTCCCTGTTATGGATTACCCTGTCAACTGTCGCAATGGATACTTTGGCCAACCGGGCTATTTCCTTTACACCACTGGCCGATTTATCTGTACTTTTCTTCATAAAGGCTTACTGCTATTTAAACAAATCTATAAAAATAATCATGCACTTTTATAGATTGAGCTTATAAACCTTAGCAAGCATGCCTCAGTCACAATACTATAAATAATAATTTACCATTAGTTTTTAGCATTATCGTTCCTGACATTCCGTTCTCCTGTATGGTCAAATCCCTGTTCACGTTCGAAACGGATCATTTCTTCTGGCCGGAAATTATTGATGAAAGCCCTTCTTCTTTTATCGGTGCTGTTACCCCGGCTATAATGCAATGTGCCGCCATGGTGCCATACACAGGAACCTGCTTTTATTTCCACTGCTGTTCCTTCTGCTTCTTCAGCATCGCATTCCAGTGCTCCACCTCCTTTACCGGCAGGCCTGTGCGTGCGCACTGGCAGCAGATGCGAACCTGGCACATACCACATACACCCATTGTCTTTCACTGCATCATCCAGGGCTACCCAGCAACTGGCTGCTCTTATATCCGGCATGCTGATCCAATAAGCACAGTCCTGATGCCATGGCGTGGGAGTATTGGAATAAGGTGCTTTATCGATCAGCATATCAAAATCAAGGGCCATATCATCACCCAATAATTGCCGGGCCACCATCTTTGTTTTTTTATGCAATGATTTTTCCAGCAGTTCCGGCATCAGGCGGGAAGGGAGCATGATCTGTGTAATACGTTCTTTGGCTGCAGGGGGTTTATCGCCTTCAGCAAATCCACCCAGGTCGGAGCGGAACCTCGAAGCATCAATTTTATTTTCAAGGAAATCTTCATACACGTTGCGGTAGTAATTAATCTCTTCAGGCAAAAGAATGTTTTCCACTACCACATATCCGTTGCGGTTGAAAAATTCTACTTGTTGCTGGCTAATATTCATGTGTATTTGTTTTTGACCTCTTCAAAGCTAAGATTGTATCTTCAGGAAATATTTCAATATTATACCCCAGTACTATTTTATACATGAAAAAAAGAACAGCAATTAAAACTGGTGCTACCCGGGAAAGGAATATTCTTGATTTCAGAAAATCAGGCTGGAAAGATATTATGGTTTTGGGCAAGTATAATTACAAAAAGGCCCATGCCAGGCTGGCCCCACATTCCCACGGGCAAATGCTGGAAATATGTTTTTGCAGTAAAGGAGAACAGGTGTACGAAGTAAACGATACATTATACCGGATCAAAGGCAGTGAGTTATTTGTAACTTATCCCGGAGAGTTGCATGGTACAGGCAAGTATCCGGAAGAAAAAGGTGAGCTCTACTGGATCATTATCCACATACCCAAAACAAAAAAGCCAATACCCTTCCTGCAATTTGAAAATGAACTGGCCAGGGAGTGGTATAGGCAACTGTTACAATTACCCCGTCATTTCAGGGGAAACACATCCATGAAAATAAAACTGGAAAATATATTCCGTGTATATACCCAATCCAAAAACCTGTTGCGGCATATCCGGCTCCAACATTCGATCGCTGATTTTTTGCTGGAAGTGATCCGGGCATCGCAAACACCTGCCTTATTGCGTCAAACCGGGAGAATGGAAAAAATAGATCTGTTCATTAAAGATCATCTTGATGAACCGGTGGTGTTGCAGGAGTTGGCTAACCTCGTCGGCCTATCCCTGTCCCGTTTCAAAGCATGGTTCAAAGAAGATACAGGCACTACTCCGCTGGATTATGTGTTAAAATATAAAATTAAAAACGCCTGTCTGCTGCTTGAAAGATCAAAGCATTCCATTGCCGACGTAGCATTTGAAACAGGATTTCAGAATCAGCAATATTTTGCAACAGTGTTCAGGAAATTTAAAGGCATGAGCCCGGGAGAGTATAAACGGAGAGCAATAAAAAGACTATAATCTTTTCAGGCATTTAACCAGGCTACTCTTCCAGTCTTCCGGTTCAATACCATACACTTCAACAATGCGGGAAGTATCCATCACCGAATAGAAAGGCCGCCTGGCCGGTGTGGGATAAGCCGAACTGGGGATAGGATTGACAGTGCAATGGCTACCGGACAATTCCTTTATCGCAACAGCGAAATCATACCAACTGATCACGCCTTTATTGCTGAAATGATAAATACCCGGGTACCAGTTACCCGAAGAAACAATACTCAGTATTGCTTTTGCCAGATCTGCGGCATAAGTAGGCGAACCTACCTGGTCATTCACTACATTGATCTCCGTTTTCTCACTCATCAGGCGAAGCATGGTCTTTACAAAATTCTTTCCAAATGCTGAATATACCCAGGAAGTGCGTATGATCACCGTTTGATCATTACAGGCAATGGCTTTTTGTTCTCCCAGCAACTTTGATTCACCATATATGCTTTGAGGATTTGTTGCTGCATCCGTTTTGTAGGGAGCAGTTGCTTTCCCGTCAAAAACATAATCAGTAGAGATATGAATAAAGCGCGTATTATATTCTTTGCAGGCCGATGCCAGCACTCCGGTTGCTTCACCATTTATAAGAAAAGCATTTTCCTGGTCCGTTTCTGCTTTGTCTACGGCTGTGTAAGCGGCACAGTTAATGCAATACTGAGGTGCATATTTTTTAAACGCCTGCTTCACGGATTCTGCATCATGAATAGACAGTTCTTCTCTTGAAAGGAAAATAAAATCAAACACCAGGAATTCATCGGAGAGTTCCTGCAATTCTTTTCCCAATTGACCATTGGCACCGGTAACCAGTATTTTTTGCTTTACAACCATTATCCTTTAAAATGAAAATTATGCTGACTATCGGCTAAAAAGGGTAATTGCTGGTCCTTGTCTGAAACGATCGCTTTGTCGGGTGGCACCTGCCAGTCGATCGCCAATACAGGATCGGCATAATATATACCTCCATCGCTGGCTTTATTATAAAACGAATCGCATTTGTAAAACACTTCAGCCTTTTCACTCAATACGGAAAATCCATGAGCAAAGCCTTTCGGTATCAGCAATTGTTTTTTATTCTCGCCAGATAGCTCTATTGAAAAAACTTTTCCATAAGTAGGGGATCCTTTCCGGATATCTACTGCCACATCAAGTATTTTCCCTGCCAAAACCCTTACGAGCTTTGTTTGCGAATGTGGCTCGGACTGGTAATGCAATCCTCTTATCACTCCATAGCAGGACAAGGATTGATTGTCTTGCACAAATTGATAGTTAATCCCTTCCTGCTGAAATACCTGGGCATTATATGCTTCAAAAAAATATCCACGGCTGTCTTCAAACACTTTAGGTTCGAAAACCCATAAGCCGTCTATTCCGGTGGCAATAAGTGGCATAATTATAAACTCCAGTATGTTCTGTTAGTGATCTTATTTCTATAGATACCTTTCAGGTCAGCGATCAACCCATGGGGCTGGGTGATGCTGGTAAAATAATCATCATTCAGTTCATTATACTCTGCGTGCGGAACGGTTACAATAACAGCATCATAGCTGCTGCCAATAGATGATGCAAGATGAAATCCGTATTCGTGATGCAGCTCCTCAGAATCTGCATATGGATCTTCCACATCAACATTTACATAAAAAGCCTGCAATGCTTTAACTACATCCGCCACTTTTGAATTCCGGATATCACTCACGTTTTCCTTGAATGTTGCACCTTTCACCAGCACCTTAGCGTCTTTTACATTGCCCACTGTTTTGATAATATGCTGCACAATATTCCTGGCCACATAATTAGCCATATCATCATTAATGGTGCGGCCTGCAAGGATCACCTGGGATTTATACCCCAGTTCATTGGCCTTATGCGTGAGATAATACGGATCAACACCGATGCAATGCCCGCCAACCAAACCTGGTTGAAATTTCAGGAAATTCCATTTGGTGCCGGCAGCTTCCAGTACTTCAAATGTGTTGATGTTCATTTTATTGAAAATAATAGACAGCTCATTCATTAAAGCGATGTTGAGGTCACGTTGCGTGTTCTCAATGATCTTGGCGGCTTCTGCTACTTTAATGGAGGATGCTTTATGAACGCCTGCCTTCACCACCAGTTCATATACTTTTGCAATAGTGTTCAGTGATTCTTCATCACAACCAGAAACCACTTTCACTATGGAAGCAAGAGTATGATTTTTATCGCCGGGATTGATTCGTTCCGGGGAATAACCCAGTTTAAAATCCTTCACATTTTTCAGGCCTGACAATTTCTCCATTACCGGCAGGCAGTCTTCTTCCGTACAGCCCGGATATACTGTAGATTCAAAGACCACATAATCCCCCTTCTTGATCACTTTACCGATCGTTTCGGAAGCACGCAGCACCGGAATCAGGTCTGGCACTTTATGTTCATCAACCGGTGTAGGTACAGCTACAATGTAAAAAGTAGCTTCCTTCAGCACATCAAGCGAGTCGGTGAAAGTGATATCACAGCCTTCAAAAGCTTCTTTCTCCAGTTCATTGCTTGGATCAATGCCCTGTTTCATCAGGGCTATTCTTTTAGCATTGATATCAAAACCGATGACGGATAATTTACGGGCAAACTCTAACGCAATAGGCAAACCTACATATCCCAAACCGATAACTGCAAGCTTTTGTTTTTTTTCGATCAGCTCCTGGTACATGGACGCAATTTATTTAGTTACACAAATGCAAGGGTAAAACACAGCATCTTTGTTTTACTTTCAATTTCTACAACTCAGGTGAAACAGGCAGCTTGTGGTTTATTTAATACTTACAAATTCTTTTGGTTGCTTTTTCCATTCTTCTTCCGGCAGCGACTTGAAATAATCATAGGTTATTTTAAGTCCTTCGCTGCGGTTGACCTTGGGTTCCCAACCGAGTAAGCTTTTTGCTTTAGTAATATCCGGGCGGCGTTGCTTGGGATCATCAACAGGTAAAGGTTTATAAACGATCTTTACTTTGCCTCCGGTGAGTGCCAATATCTCTTCGGCAAAATCTTTCAGGGAAATCTCATTGGGATTTCCAATATTCACCGGCATATGATAATCGCTCAGCAATAAACGATAAATGCCTTCAACAAGATCATCTACATAGCAGAAGCTGCGGGTTTGTGATCCATCGCCAAATACAGTCAGATCTTCTCCTCTCAATGCCTGCCCGATAAATGCAGGAAGAGCGCGGCCGTCGTTCAGGCGCATTCTTGGTCCATAAGTATTGAAGATCCTTACAATCCTGGTTTGCACGCCATGAAAACTGTGGTATGCCATGGTGATGGATTCCATATATCTTTTTGCTTCGTCATACACACCACGTGGACCAACCGGGTTCACATTACCCCAGTATTCTTCTGTTTGGGGATGCACCAGCGGGTCACCATACACTTCGCTGGTAGATGCTACCAATATGCGTGCCCCTTTTGCTTTTGCAAGCCCCAGGCAGTTGTGTGTACCCATGGCACCCACTTTCAATGTCTGGATGGGGATTTTCAGGTAATCGATCGGGCTGGCTGGTGATGCAAAATGCATGATATAATCCAGCGGCCCGGGAATATGAATGAACTTAGTGATATCGTGATGATAAAACTCAAACTGCTCCAGTTTGAACAGGTGCTCTATATTGCGCAGGTCGCCGGTGATCAGGTTGTCCATGGCAATAACCCTGTGACCCTCTTTAATAAAACGGTCGCACAGGTGTGATCCGAGAAACCCGGCCGCGCCGGTAATTAACACTCTTTTCGATTGCATAAAGCAGTTATTTTATTTAGCTGGGGAAGAAGCAGCTCTTCCTACACTTTCATAATGGAATCCAAGTTCACGGATCGCAGCTACATCAAAAAGATTGCGTCCGTCGAAAATGGTTTTGTTTTTCAGGCTGGAAACGATCTTGAGGAAATCAGGTGTCCTGAATTCGTTCCACTCTGTTGCGATGATCAACGCATCAGCATCTTTTAATGCTACATACTGGTTGTCGGCATAGCTGATCTTATCACCGATCGTTCTTTTCACATTGTTCATAGCCTCAGGGTCGAATGCGGTAACAGTAGCGCCTTCCTTTGTCAGCGCTTCGATCATATAAAGGGCCGGGGCTTCACGGATATCATCCGTATTGGGCTTGAATGCCAGTCCCCATAATGCAAAGTGTTTACCTTTCAGATTGCCTTTGAAATAGTTTTTGATCTTGGGAAACAGGTGCAGTTTCTGCGTTTCATTCACTTCCATCACTGCATTCAATATCTTGAAATCATATTTCACTTCAGTAGATGATTTCACCAGCGCCTGCACATCTTTGGGGAAGCAGCTTCCGCCATAGCCAATGCCCGGGAAAAGAAACCGTTTACCAATACGGTCGTCGCTTCCCACACCACGGCGCACCATGTCTACATCAGCACCCAGCAATTCACAAAGGCGGGCAACTTCATTCATAAAAGAGATCTTGGTTGCAAGGAATGAGTTGGCTGCGTATTTGGTAAGCTCTGCAGAACGTTCGTCCATATAGATCACCGGGTTGCCCTGGCGTACAAATGGTGCATACAGATCACCCATCAGTTTTTTCGCTTTTTCCGATCCGGCACCGATCACCACCCTGTCGGGTTTCATAAAATCATCCACAGCCACACCTTCCCGTAAAAACTCAGGATTGGATACTACATCAAATGCTTCTTCCAGTTTTTTTCCAGCCTTGGTCCCACTCTCAAGGATCGCTGCTCTTACTTTTTCAGCAGTACCAACGGGTACAGTGCTTTTATCAACGATCACTTTGTAATCATTCGGGTTCAGGATATTTCCCAACTGTGTGGAAACACCAAGAATATATTTCAGATCTGCGGAACCATCTTCACCCGGAGGAGTGGGTAATGCCAGGAAGATAATAGCAGCATCTTTAATGCCATCTTCCAGGTTGGTAGTAAACCGGAGACGTTCTTCTTTTAGGTTCCTAAGGAATAATTTTTCAAGGCCTGGTTCGTAAATAGTGATCTCACCATTGGTAAGTTTGGTCACCTTTGAGCTGTCAATGTCAATACAGGTTACGGTATTGCCGGTTTCGGCAAAACAGGTACCGGTCACTAATCCTACATAGCCGGTGCCTACTACAGCGATTTTCATGAATGGTTGTTGATTATGGTTAAGGTTAATGTTTTAAATATTCGAGGATCTTGCCAGTGATAAAGGACAATTGTTCCTTATCCAGTTCTGTATGCATTGGCAAGGAGATCACCCGTTCTGTCAGCCAGTCCGTTACAGGCAATGACTGTGACGCCACATTGAATTGTTCAAACATTTTCTGGCGATGACCAGGCACAGGGTAATAGATCATGGAAGGGATCTTATGCTCTGCCAGGAAACTATTCAATCCATTCCTCAGCATCACAGGATCTTTTCCATCGTCAAGCAATATGGTATACTGGTGAAACACATGCCGGGAGTAAGATGCCCTGAACGGGGTCGTTATCATTGCATGACCCGACAATGCGTTGTCGTAGAAATCAGCTGCCGCTTCCCTGGCTGCAATATATTCATCCAGGTGTTTCAGCTTGATATCCAGGATGGCTGCCTGTATGGTATCCAAACGGCTGTTGCAACCCACTATATCATGATAATACCTACGGCTTTGCCCATGATTGGCAACCATTTTCATCCGATCAGCCAACGCATCATCATTGGTAAATATTGCACCAGCGTCTCCAAAAGCGCCTAAATTTTTTGATGGATAGAAGGAAGTGGCCCCGATATGACCGATCGTTCCGGCTTTTTGCTTTCTGCCATCTGAGAATGTATAATCACTGCCGATCGCCTGGGCATTATCTTCGATCACCCATAGCTTATGCTTTTCCGCGATCTTCATGATCTCTTCCATGGGTGCCATTTGTCCATACAAATGCACGGGCACGATCGCTTTGGTCTTTGGTGTGATCGCTTTTTCCAGCAAAGCAGGATCTATACAGAATGTTTTGGGGTCCACATCCACAAATACAGGTGTAAGATTGAGCAGGGCGATCACCTCGGTAGTAGCGATGAATGTAAAGGAAGGAGTGAGCACTTCATCACCTGGTTGCAAGCCCAGCGCCATCATGGCTATCTGCAATGCGTCCGTGCCATTGGCACAGGGGATCGTATGCTTGACGCCGAGATAAGCCGAAAGGCTATTGCAAAAATCCTGTACCGGTTTCCCATTGATGAAAGCCGAGCTTTCAATCACTTGTAAAACCGCGTTGTCAACTTCTGTCTTTATTTTTTGATACTGGGTCTTGGTATCAACCATTTGAATAGGTCGCATAGAAATAGCTTTGAAGGGGATAAGAAAACAGTGTCTCACAATGCCTTTGCAACCAACCAGTAGGCCCCTTTCTGATAAAGTGTCGCAAAAATAGTAAAATACGGGTAGTTTCCCGGATTGACTTTACATTTGTCGCTCCCGGACGTATCCGGGCTAAAATCAATGCTTTGGGAGTAATTTTCTACAATATTTTCCTGCTTCTCCTCCGCGCCGGCGTGCGGGTGGCCGCCCCTTTCAATAAAAAAGCCCGGCAATGGGTAGAAGGCCGCCGGCAGATTTTCAGCAGATTGCAGGCAGCCGTGGCCGGTAAAAAAAAGATCATCTGGATGCACTGTGCATCGCTGGGCGAGTTTGAACAAGGAAGACCGGTACTGGAAAAATTAAAGCAGGACTATCCTGACCATCACCTGCTTGTTACATTCTTTTCGCCATCAGGATATGAGATCATGAAAAATTATACGGGTGCCGACTGGATTTTTTATATGCCTGTTGACGGCCCCCACAGCGCCCGCCGTTTTCTCGATATCGTGAACCCCTTCCTGGTGGTCTTCGTGAAATATGAATACTGGTATTATTACCTTAAGGCAACCAAAGCCCGCCAGATCCCCCTGCTGATGGTTTCGGCTATATTCCGGCCAAACTCTCCTTTCTTTAAATGGTATGGAGGCCTTTACCGGAAAATGCTGTCTTGCTTTACTCACCTGTTTGTGCAAAACCAGGAATCGGTAGATCTCCTTTCCCGCATTCTTCCTGCCGACCGCTACAGCATAGCAGGCGATACCCGGTTTGACCGGGTGATCGACATCGCAGAAAAAGGCGGACCGATCCCATTGATCGAACAATTTACCGGCACCACCCCAACAATCATTGCAGGAAGCACCTGGCCACCGGATGAATCCATTCTGCAAAAAACACTGAATGCTTTAAACGATCTGAAACTGATCATTGCACCGCATGAAATTCATGGAGATCATATCACTCAATTGCAGCAATTATTCCCTGGCTGTTTGCTTTACTCCCAACTATCAGCCGGCAGCAGGGCTGCCGGTGAAAGCAATGTGCTGATCATTGATAATATCGGTTTGCTCTCCCGCATTTACCGCTATGCACATACTACTTATATCGGAGGAGCATTTGGTGCAGGGTTGCACAATACGCTGGAAGCAGCCGTATATGGCAAACCTGTTTTATTTGGCCCTGAATATTCCAAATACATGGAAGCAGTGGGATTGGTTGAAGCAGGGGCAGGCTTCAGTATCAGCAATGAGGCGGAGTGTATCGCAACGGTGAAACAGCTGACAGGCGACAAAGCCCTTTACGACAGTACCTGCCAGGCTGCACTTTCATTTTGCTACAGGCACAAAGGAGCGACGGGAAAAATAATGGGTTTTATTCAGGAGAAACGTCTTTTGACCAACTGATCAAACTGCAACACAAGCGGATGATCATTGTTCCAGCCCAGTTTTATTTTTAATTCCCTGCTGATCCAGTATTCTGCTTCAGGGAAAATATTAAAGCCATTGATCGTTTTAATGCTGCGTTCATACATGGCTTCATCGCCACGGAAAAGGTCGTTGATGAACACGAACCGGTCATTGATGCCGATAGCTTTGCGCAGATCTTTTACCGGGGTTTCTTTTAATACCTCCGCCAGTTCTGTTTTTGCCTGTTTGAGTCTGTCATTCAATGATTCCTGGTCCTGTTTGCCATTGACCTGGTGAGACAGGGTAGGTATTTCACTCAGCGGATCGCTTACAATCTCTTTTTGCAGGCTTTCCTGGCTAAAAGAAATAGTTTGTCTTTCTTCTATCACAACGGTTTCCACCACTTCTTTCACTGGTGCAGGGATTGTTCTTTCCTGAGGTTGCGGCGCATATCTTTCATATTGCAGTGCATCCACGCTCATGGATGGGGGAAGAACAACGGCCACTTTGGAAGTGCCCAGGCGCCTGACGCCTTGCTGCTGACCGAGTAATTCATTATGTAAAAGCTGAACAGTGGCAAGTAGTTGAGTTGCGTCTGCCTCCTGCGCAACCTGTTGGTTTAATTTGGATATCAAAGCTTGTATTCGTTCCATTGTGCTACTTTTGACGGACGGACGTCCCTAAAATTACAAACACTTTGCCAATTAATTGATTACGCGTTCCGGAATTTAAAATCTTAACAATGTTTATTGAACCCAACCTAAGGGGCGAACGCCGTGGATGGATTGAAGTGATTTGCGGATCAATGTTCAGCGGGAAAACAGAAGAACTGATCAGGCGTCTGAAAAGGGTGAAGATCGCCAACCTGAAAGTGGAAATATTCAAACCGGCTATTGACACACGCTATGATGAGATCAATATTGTTTCACACGATACCAATGCCATTCATTCCACGCCGATCGATAATTCCCAAAAGCTGTTGTTGCTGGCCCAGGGTGTGGATGTGATCGGGATCGATGAAGCACAGTTTTTTGATAATGAACTTCCCAATGTATGCGATGAGCTGGCTTACCGGGGCATCAGGGTGATTGTGGCAGGGCTAGACATGGATTATACAGGCAAACCCTTTGGCCAGATGCCTTTTCTACTGGCTAAAGCCGATTATGTGACCAAACTTCATGCGATCTGCGTGGTTTGCGGACATATCGCCAATTATTCATACAGAAAGATCCCGAATGAGGACCAGGTGATGCTGGGAGCGACGGATGTATACGAGCCGAGGTGCAGAATATGTTATAACGCGAATAAACACGAATAAGAACTGCGGAGGAGATGGAGTTGTAAGAGCCGCGAATGGCGCGAATAAAGTCTCACTGATTGAGGATAATAACGTTGGGGACCTGGCGTACAGTAGATTGAAATGTAAATGGATTCTATAAGACAGATATATACGTTGTTTAAGAAAGACTTATTGCTGGAGATAAGGCAGCAGTACAGTTTTTATGGGATACTATTATATATAGGTGCTACGGTGTTTGTGCTTTTTATGGCTGTTGATGAGCCGGAGAGCCGGGTATGGAATGGATTGTTTTGGGTGATACAGTTGTTTATTTGTATCAATGCGGTGGCAAAAAGTTTTTTGCAGGAAAGTAAGGGGCGGATGCTGTATTTCTATTCGATTTCATCGCCGGGGAGTTTTGTGCTGGCCAAGCTTTTGTTCAATTCAGGGCTGATGTTGCTGATGAGCCTGCTCAGTTTGTTGCTTTTCACTATGTTTTTTGGTAATCCGATGGTAAAAGCAGGGGCTTTTATAGGGTTAGTGCTGCTGGGAGGCTGGAGTTTGAGCCTGATCTTTACTTTTTTGGCGGCTATAGCGGCCCGGGCGCAACAGAATGCGGCGATTATGGCCGTATTGGGATTTCCACTGATCATCCCCCAGCTATTGTTGCTGATGAAGATATCCAATGCAGCTTTCAACCCCATTTTGACCATACATGCCAGCAATGTGCTGTTATTGATAGCCCTGGATATCATGGTAATCATCCTTTCTGTAATTCTTTTCCCCTTTCTTTGGAAAGACTGATGATAATTCAAAGTTCAAAGGCAAAAAATCAAAAAAAGGGGCTTTATTTTGAATTTTTACTTTTTACTTTTGAATTTGATCCCTGCTAAATTCCGCAAGAAGGAAATTTTGTGCAGGATTAACGCCGCAGTCTTAATTTTGTGCACTTTTCGGCCTCCTTTCTAATTGAAAGACAAACCAATGACCCGTAAAAAAAATATGATTTCCCGGTGGTGGTGGAAGATACTCTGTATCGTGTTGCTCCTGTTCACTTTTATTAAAGGCTTGCTGGTAAAGATCCCTAACCTTCCTGCACTGGAAGAAACCAGCCGCAACCTGTTCTTTCACGTGGCTATGTGGATGGCAATGATGTCGCTGTTTACCGTTTCTTTGGTGAATGCTATCCGTTATCTCCGCACTTTCAATCTCAAATATGATATCTATGCCCGGCAATATGCTGTGGTAGGGATCGTTTTTGGTATGCTGGGCTATGCCACAGGCGCCATTTGGATGAGTTATACCTGGGCTGATCCCAATAATCCTCTTTTCCAGTCGTTTGGTGCATTGGCCAGGGAACCCAAACTGATCGGGGCAGCTATTGCATTGCTGATCTATTTTGCGTATCTCGTGTTGCGTGATTCCATTCATGATATGGACAAACGTGCAAGGATCAGTGCAGTGTATAACATATTTGCTTATGCCATGTTGTTCCCTTCTATCTGGATCGTGCCGCGCCTATTGCCCAGTTTGCACCCGGGCCAGGAAGGAAACCCGGCAATGAATTTTAATGATGTGAGCCCCGAAATGCGATTGGTGGAATTACCTGCCTTTATTGGCTGGACACTGCTTGGCGTCTGGATCACTACGCTTAAAATACGCATGAGTTTATGGAAAGAAAAAAGATTGACCGCATGAAAATAATAAAATCATCCCTTTCTCTGTTAGTAGTACTCCTTTTTGCGGCAGTTGCACAGGCTCAGAATGTAGCAGGCGAATCCTCTTTCGGACAAACTATGCGCAGCAATGGCCGCATTTATGTGGTGATCGCTGTAATGACGACCATTCTTGTTGGCCTGTTCCTTTACCTGATCAGGCTCGATAAAAAGGTCAGCAAGCTGGAAAAAGAAGCATAGCCGATACTGATCAGTAACCAGGATCACGCTTAATAAACAAATAACTTAACACCAACAACAAGTTTACGGGTGACGCTGTTGTTTCCATAAATTAATAACCCGCACAACAATTACGATTGCTATTCGAAAACAAAAATCAGAATCATGTCAGAAAAGCATTACAGTTTCTTTAACTCTGTTGAAAAGAGTTTCGACAAAGCTGCAAAGTTTACCAAATGGGATCCGGGTATCCTGGAGCAGATCAAAGCCTGCAACGCCATTTACAGTATGAAATTTCCCGTTAAAAGGGATTCAGGTGCTATCGAAGTAATAGAAGCATACCGTGTGCAGCACTCACACCATAAAACTCCCTGTAAAGGTGGTATCCGCTTCGCTGCAGAAGTGAACCAGGATGAAGTGATGGCACTCGCCGCACTGATGACCTACAAATGTGCTATTGTAAACGTTCCTTTTGGTGGAGGCAAAGGCGGTATCAAGATCAATCCCCGCGAATACACTCCGTTTGAGCTGGAAAAGATCACCCGCCGTTATACATCTGAACTAATCAAGAAAAAATTCATCGGACCAGGCACTGACGTACCTGCTCCCGATTATGGTACCGGCGAACGTGAAATGGCCTGGATACTGGATACCTATACTACCATGCACCCCGGTGAGATCGATGCGGCGGGTTGCGTAACCGGAAAGCCTGTATCACAAGGTGGTGTTCGCGGCCGTCGCGAAGCTACAGGCCTGGGCGTATTCTTCGGCTTGCGCGAAGTATGCAATATGCCTGATATCATGGCTAAACTCGGAATGAGCGTTGGCGTGGAAGGAAAAAGGATCGTGGTCCAGGGATTGGGTAATGTGGGTTATCATACCGCTAAATTCTTCCAGAATGCTGGTGCCCTGATCATCGGCCTGGCAGAATACGAAGGCGCTATTGTCAACGATAAAGGCCTTGACGTGGATGAGGTATTCAACCACCGCAAAAAGACCGGTTCCATCCTCAATTTCCCCGATGCTACCAACCTGGCAAAAAATACCGATGCACTGGAAGTGGAATGCGATATCCTGATCCCTGCAGCATTGGAGAATGTGATCAATGGAGAGAATGCACCAAGGGTAAAAGCAAAACTGATCGGTGAAGCAGCAAATGGCCCTCTTACTCCTGAAGCAGACGAAGTGTTTTCTAAAAAAGGGATCATCGTTGTTCCTGACATGTACCTGAATGCCGGTGGTGTAACGGTTTCCTATTTCGAATGGTTGAAAAACCTCAGCCACGTTCGTTACGGACGGATGGAAAAACGCTTCAACGAAAACATGAACGCACATATCGTTGGACAAATGGAAAACCTTTCCGGTAAAAAAATGACCGAGAAGGAAAGGGAATACATTGTTCATGGTGCGGATGAAGTGGACCTGGTATACAGCGGTCTGGAAGAGACCATGATCACTGCCACCCACGAGATCATGAACGAATGGAAAAACAATCCTGATATCCCCAATATGCGTACAGCAGCTTATGTGGTTGCCATCAACAAAGTGGCTACCAGCTATGCAGAACTGGGTATTTTCCCATAACAGGTATAAACTTTTCTGAGTCCCGGCAGCATTCCTGCCGGGATTTTTTTTATCCCTCCTATCTTTTTAACTTGAGTAGCAAAATCTATTCTTCCCGTCCGCTCCCTTTTCTTTAACCCGCTAAACTTTTAATATGAAAAATGTAACCGGATTCGGAGGCTTTTTCTTCCGCTCCAAAGATCCCGATGCAATGGCAGCCTGGTATCAGCAACATTTTGGTATCAATACCGTAGGCGGCAATGAGCTCTGGATACAGCAGGAAGGCCCAACCGTATTTGCTCCTTTTAAACAGGACACAACGTATTTTGGTCATAAAGACCAGCAATTCATGATCAATTTCCGGGTGAATGATCTCGATGTACTTTTAAAAGAACTTTCTGCAGCAGGCGTCCGCATCGATGAAAAAAGACAGGACGAACCTTATGGCAGATTTGCCTGGGTATATGATCCCGAAGGCAATAAGATCGAACTCTGGCAACCGTTGGAATAACCTATTCTATTAGTCAATATTGAAACCCATGAAAAGACGGGATTTTTTAACCGCTTCTGCTATCACCACTGCCGGCATCAGTTCTCTACTCACTTCATGCAAACCAGGCACTCCGGCAGATACAAAAGCAAAAGAAAATGATCAGCTACCGGCTTTTGAACTGGATGAAGCCGATATCTCTTCCCTGCAGGAAAAGATGGCAGCAGGGACCTATACAGCTGAAAAACTTACAGACCTGTATCTCGCCCATATCCGCGATATAGATCATGCCGGCCCTTCACTTCACTCAGTGATTGAAATAAACCCTGATGCCATTGCAGATGCACGTATATTGGATGAAGAAAGAAAAAGCGGGAAAACAAGAGGGCCATTACACGGCATACCTGTGTTGCTGAAAGACAATATTGATACAGCCGGAAAGATGCAAACCACAGCAGGCTCCTTAGCACTCGAAGGTCATATTGCTGCAACGGATGCTTTCCTGGTTAAAAAATTAAGAGATGCAGGTGCTGTTATCCTGGGCAAGACCAATCTCAGTGAATGGGCCAATTTCAGATCAAACAAATCCTGTTCAGGCTGGAGCAGCCGCGGCGGGCAAACAAAAAACCCTTACATACTTGATCATAATCCCTGTGGGTCCAGTTCAGGCTCCGGCGTTGCTGTTGCGGCAAATCTTTGTGTAGTGGCAGTAGGCACAGAAACAGACGGTTCTATCACCTGCCCTTCCGCAGTAAATGGAATTGTGGGTATCAAACCGACAGTAGGTTTGGTGAGCCGCTCTGGCATTATTCCTATTTCATCCACACAGGACACTGCAGGCCCGATGGCCCGTACGGTAAAAGATGCAGCGATCATGCTTGGCGTGCTGGCAGGTATCGACACGGCCGATAAAGCAACGCTGGAACAGGAGAAACTGAAAACGAAGGTCACCGACTATACCAGCTTCCTGCATTCCGAAGGATTAAAAGGAAAAAAGATCGGAGTGGAAAAGAAACCGCAGGGAGATAATCCCCTGCTTCATGCATTACAGCAAAAAGCACTGGAAGTGCTGAAGCAGCAAGGCGCCACCATTATTGAAGTGGAATATCTTGATGCTATAGGCAAGCTTGGTGATGCAGAATTCGAGGTGATGCAATACGAATTCAAAGATGGATTGAACCGCTATCTTGCCGGCGCCAATGCACGGGTTAAATCACTGGAGGAAGTGATCGCTTTCAACAAAGCCAATGAAAGCAAGGCCATGCCTTATTTTAAGCAGGAACTGCTGGAAAGTTCGCAAAAGAAAGAAGGGTTGGACAACCCTGCGTATAAACAGGCCGTACAGAAAAGCCATGCAGGCACACGAAAGATAATTGATGACCTGTTTAAACAACACCAGTTAGACGCATTGGCAGGGCTCACCATGGGACCAGCCTGCAGCATCGATATGATCTATGGCGATAGATGGGGCAGTGTATTCTTAACCCAACCTGCCGCCGCATCCGGCTATCCACATATCACCGTTCCCTGCGGAATGGTGTATGACCTGCCGGTAGGATTTTCATTTTTTGCACAAGCCTACAGTGAGCCGGCTTTGATTGAAATGGGATATGCCTATGAGCAGGCAACAAAGAACAGGAAAGTGCCGGCATTCCGTAAAGCATTCCTCCCCTGATACCAGGAATGCTGAAAGCATCTTTATTCATTTTTAATTAGTTTACCAATTCAATCGTAAATATGAAATCGTTGCTTTGCCTTTTGTTGCTCATTAGCGTTTCTGCTTCTGCGCAACAAAAAAACTGGGAACTGGTATGGAGTGATGAATTTGATTATTCCGGTTTGCCAGATTCCACCAAATGGACAGCCGAGACAGGTGGCAATGGCTGGGGGAATAATGAATTGCAGTATTACACTGCCGGCCGCAAAGAGAATGCGCGGGTTGAGAATGGCCTGCTCACGATTGAAGCGCGTAAAGAAAACTGGAAAGGAAAATCTTATACGTCAGCAAGGCTGATCACCAAAAACAAAGGCGACTGGCAATATGGTAAAATAGAAGTAAAAGCCAAACTACCCAAAGGCCGGGGCACCTGGCCTGCAATCTGGATGCTGGCTTCAGTACCCGATCTCCGCTGGCCTGATGATGGGGAGATCGATATCATGGAACACGTAGGATTTAACCAGGGGTTTATCCATGGCTCCATACACTGCAAAAAATATTATCACGTCATCAACACACAAAAAACCGACACCATCGAAGTAAAGGATTGTTCAGAAAACTTTCATGTGTACAGTGTTGAATGGAATAAAGAATCGGTGAAGATCGCAGTGGATGGAAATGTGTTTTTCACTTTCGCCAATGAACATACCGGCTATGATGCCTGGCCCTTTGATAATAAAATGTTCCTGCTGCTCAATATTGCTGTAGGTGGTAACTGGGGCGGTCAAAAAGGAGTGGATGAAAAGATCTGGCCGCAGAAGATGGAGATCGACTATGTAAGAGTGTACCAATAGTTGAATGGCCAACGGCTTTATAGTTTCTTCCTGATGTCAGGCGCTTCTGCATAAGGTTTATAATCGAGCGGCAATAAACTGGACACTTTTTCATCCCATGCCCAATAAGACATGGAAAACAGCTCCTGCGGTGGAAAATAACTTCCATTGGCATCTATAGCAACAACCTGGTGGTTTTGCAGGAAGATATAGGAACGTTGAAAGGTCGGAGCCCTCCGTTCGTTGTAATAAAGCAGGTACCCTTCGTCTTCCAGTTCCTGTTTATAAGTAATATAGAGATAGTCATCAAAGTAAAGTAGTTTGAACCCGCCTTCCTGCCCCACGATCAGGCTGTCGGCGGTAAGTATCTCACGGCCATAAGTGTCAATATCATCTTTTTGCGACAACACGCGCCGGTAATAATCAGCAGAATCTTTCGATAATGAATCCCCGGCCGGCACCACCTGAGAAGGGCTGCTGCCATTACTGCTGATCCTTATGAAGCTTCCAGGGCGGTATATTTTTTTGACCCTTTGCTTCTCCAGGTTAGGTCTGCGCACCATGCGTCTTACTTCATATCCTTCTTCCGTCAGCTTATTGTTGTAGAGGGCCTGCATAAAGTGCATCTTGGAGCCATAATAAGCTTTATCACGATTCTTCTGCCATCGGCGTTGCAGGCCTTTCCTTTTTTTATCTATCTCCTCGAAAAGCAAATAGCCCACAAAAGAAGTGGAATTTACTTTATAATTGATCTCAAAATCTTCCAGTTGATATTTGATGATATAGCCCAGTGCTTTATTTTCCAGGATGATCGGATCATCTGAGTAGGCCACAAGCCGGTTGCTCTTACGGTAATACCGGAAACGGATAGACGATTCATTTTTAATTTTGCAATCTTTGGCATTAGGTGTTTGGCCAACGAAATTATCCAGGAACACTTTGCCCCATTTATCCCAGCCTTCTTCTACAGAAGGTTCTACAACCACATTCTGCAGCTCTCTAACTTTCACTTCCATCTCCACGCGGATCTTGAGTGGCAGCTGATCAGTGTTGAAACTATATACATTCGTTTCATATCCAACAGATGAAATGATCAGATCGTATTTGCCGGGAGGAATATCTGTTATTTCAAAACTGCCGTCCTTACTGGTCACTGTGCCATAGGAAGTATTGGTGATAAAAACACTGCTTCCCGCAATAGGCTCCTTATTGGAAGCAGACACTATCTTTCCCTGTATGGTACGCTGGGAAAGCATGGTAAGAGGAATAAAAAGCAGCAGGCAAAAAAATGCCGGTATTCTGAACATACCGGCAATATACTGCATTAAAACTAATTCTTTAGTTAATAAATCCGGGACTATGTTCGAATGGCTGATGGCTGAAGAAAAAGGTTGCCCGTTGATCGAGACGCAAATCGGAACCAATAGTTCCTTCTCCATTGTCACCCCAGACCAGGGGAAAGGAACTACTGGTCCGGCACATGTGTTAACGGCCATTCGGCCAACGGTCATCGTTAACGCACAACGATCACCGGCTTATTCCAATCCAAACATCCCCTTATTCAGTTGTTGCAGTATTTGCATTTTATGTTTTGCATCGATCAGCAATGAAATATTATGCGGGCTGCCGCCATAAGATACCATGCGGACAGGAATGTTCATGATAGAACCAAACAGTTTTTTTACAATATCTGTTGTTTGCGCAATTTCATTGCCTACCACAGAAATGATCGTTTGATTATGGTCCACTTCTGTTGTACCGAACGGTTCCAGTTCCTTCAAAATCTCTTTCAGGAAAGCAGGGCTATCGATAGTAAGTGATACGGCTACTTCTGAAGTGGTGATCATATCGATCGGCGTACGGTATTTTTCAAATACCTCGAATATCTTTCTGAGAAAGCCATAGGCCAGCAGCATGCGGCTGCTCTTGATACGGATAGCAATGATATTATCCTTTGCTGCCACTGCTTTTACACCTACCCCCTGGGCCAGCTCCGTGATCAGTGTGCCCTTTGCTTCCGGCTGCATCGTGTTCAGCAGTTTTACAGGGGTCTTATATGTTTGTGCCGGCCAGATAGAAGCAGGGTGAAGTATCTTAGCACCGAAATAAGCCAGCTCTGCTGCTTCTTCAAAACTCAGCTGTTCAATAGGCACTGTTTTCTTCACTACGCGCGGATCGTTATTGTGCATACCGTCAATATCGGTCCATATTTCACAGGCGGAAGCACCGATAGCGGCTGCGATCAATGAAGCTGAATAATCACTACCGCCTCTTTTCAGGTTGTCTACCTCGCCACGGGCATTGCGGCAGATATAACCCTGTGTCACGAATAATTTTCTTTCCTTATGCTGTTGCAGCAGTTGGGTGAGTTTTACTTTAATGCTGCCGATCTGCGGCTCATCATATGCATCAATGGTCATGAACTCCAGGGCAGGCAACAGGGCATGATCGATGCCTTGCTCTTCGAGATAGGCCGAAAACAATTTGGTTGACAGCAATTCACCCTGCGCCAGGATATCTTTATTCAGCGCTTCGCTGAAAGAGATCTTGAGAATGATATTGAGGAATTCAAAATGCTCGGCTACGATCTGGCGTGTTTTCTCAACAGAAGCAGGTTTTTTCACCAGTTCGGTAATGAATTGATGGTAATGAGCTTCCAGCTTGTCGATGGATTGCTTGGCAGCGCTGCGATCACCCCTGGCTATATGCTCGCCTATTTCAACCAGGGCATTGGTGGTACCAGACAAGGCAGACAGCACTACAATAGTTGGCTCTTCTTCCTTGGTAACCAGTGAAGCAATATGGTGCATACGTTCCGGCTTACCCACACTGGTGCCGCCAAACTTCATTACTTTCATGATGATTCCCTTTCCGGGCTTTTAAACGATTAAAAATGGTGGCTGCAAAGATAAAGGCAGATAGATAATAAAAAGATATAAAATAAACAGATGACGTCGGAATGATAAAAAAATTCGAAGAAAATATGGTTTTCTTTGAAATCACTTCAATTCTACCCCGAATTTCTCTCCTATTGATCGTAAATCCTTTATTACAGATTCAAGTAAAGGAATTCCTTCTTTCATTCTTTCTGCTTCCATTTCTCTTTCAGGATCTCCGGGCACCAGCACTTTTTCCTGGCCAGGCATTGGCTTCGCGGCTCTGAACCCTTCGATCCAGTGGTCCATGCTTTTCTTAAACTCTTCCGCCGGCCTGAAAGCATCCACACGCATAGCTCCAAAGAAATGACCGATCCCTTTACCTGGCTGCTGTGCCGGCATGGGCACATAGGCAGGAAATGGGGGTACCCAGGGTGCATAATTTGCACCACTCAGCAGTGCTGAGAAAATATCCACTATTGCCCCAAGAGCATATCCCTTATGACTGCCATGCTCCTTATCTCCTCCAAGCGGCAACAAAGCTCCTCCTTTCTTCAGTTCATGCGGATCATGCGAAGGATTACCTTCTGCATCCTGCACCCAACCCGAAGGTGTTGATTGATTTTTCCGTTGCAGAATTTCCAGCTTGCCATTTGCAGCTGTAGTGGTGGCCAGATCAGCTACAAAAGCCGGCTGCTTACCTGCAGGCGCTGCCACACAGATAGGGTTTGTACCAAGCATTTTATCAATGGAAAAAGTAGGTGCTACCAGGGGGCTGGCATTGGTCATCGCCATACCGATCATATCATATTGCAAGGCCATCATGGCATGATAACCAGCTATACCAAAGTGATTACTGTTTTGCACACTCACCCAACCCGTACCCACCTGCTTAGCCTTTTCAATCGCCACCTGCATGGCATAGGGTGCCACTACGAGGCCAAGTCCACTGTCTCCGTCTATCACTGCTGTGGATGGTGTTTCATGAATGATCCTGATATCGGGTTTTGCATTCACCCGTTTCGCTTCCCAAAGCCTTACATAACCGCTGAGCCTGGCCACTCCATGCGAATCAATACCCCTGATATCTGCGGAAAGCAATGCTTTGGTAGCCGTTGCTGCCTGTTCTTCCGGACACCCGATTGCCAGAAATACCTTTTGAGTGAAGGCCGTAAGTTGCTGATAAGAGAATAGCTGTGTTGACATAGCGCAAAGAAACAAAGAAAATGGATGCAGATAAAAATGCCTCCCTTCGAGGGAGGCATTACCTGTTATGTGTTATGTCAATGTGTTCTTAAAACGGCAGATCATCGATAGGCTCCGTAATGTCATTTGCTGAAGGAACACTGCTTGGAGCAGTGTTGGAAGCTCCGCTGTTATAAGAAGGAGTGCCTCCACCGAATCCACCTTCACTGCGGCCGCCCAATAATTGCACTTCACGCACACGGAGGGAAAGGGAAGCTCCGCTTGTTCCATCCTGGCGGGTAAATGATCTTACTTCCGGTGTTCCTTCCACAAAGACCTGTTTGCCTTTGGTCAGATAAGGAGAAAGAGCTGTCCTATCTGTCCAATATGCACAATCTACCCAGGTCGTTTTCTCCTGGCTCATTCCCTGACTGTCTTTGTATTTCTCCGTATGGGCTATTGTAAAATTGATCACATTCTTTCCATTGACTGTGTTAACCACGCAATCCTTGCCGAGGTTACCGATAACTTGCATTTTAATCATAGTGCTCTGTTTTAATATTCGTAATAATTATTAAGCGGCAAGTTAGCATTATTCCCCCGCCTGGGATGCCGCACTAACTTGATTTACCCGTTGCAAAGCAGACTTGTGAATAACTTTTAACTTCCCTGCCGCTATGAGTGCAAGATGCATTCAGATGGAAAGGATTCCTTGAGAAAAAAACGCTTTTTTTATGTGTTTTTCCTATTCAGCTCTTCCGCTTGCCGCATCAATATTTTTTCCAAAGAAGATCGCATTCATAAACAGCTTACTGCCACCTAGCCAGAAAGCCCTGAAATTGGGATTATCTGCTATGCTGATCACTCTTCCGCCTCCCACTGTGTTCACCACTACTGCTGCTGAGTTTTTGATAGCATCCAGGTTTTCCCGGCTTACCCAACCACTCTGCATCGGCTTACTTCCATAAAAGAACGGTGTGGCATAAGGATTTTTGCTTTTTTCCATAAACACCCTGTTGGCTTTGAACAGGCTGACCGTTTTTTGATTATATCCATAAGCCAACGGATGGGTAAGATCTGCTTCAGCCCCGAAAATGGCGCCACTCACCCGCTGTGCTCCGTCTACCTGCTCCCTGTCTACATACGTTGCTTTTTGCGTACTGTCAACCGGCGCTTTTGTCCTTTTGAATGATACATTGCTGATACCATTCTGCGCAGCCCAGGTCACTGCTTCTTCTGTAAGGATCAAAGTACCGCCTCCCTGCACCCAGCTCTTCAGTTTCTCTTTATTCAGATCCCCATAGTTTCCGCCAACCATGATCAATGTATTATACCGGTCTGCTTGTGTACGATTGAATGCCGATGGCTCCAGGTGGGTAGCCGGAATATTCATCCGTTGATCAAGCAGATGCCAGACCTCGCCTGCGTCTGTTGCATTCACTCCCGAACCTGTGATCATGGCGATCCTGGGTTCTGCTATAGGCGCAAATTTGCTGCTGCCCAGATCACTGCCACTGCTTACATTTCCTCCATTTACAGCCCACACTTTTATATAACTGCGTTCAGCCACTCCTTTCATCAGCTCAGCCAGCTGGCTGCTGCTCATTTTCTGTGCTTTTACCGGCACCATGATCGTTCCATAATCGAACGCTAATGTTGTATTGCCTATCGGCATGTCAAATTTGTTAGTGGCCACTTTTGCCATAACGCCTGCTTCCTGTAATTCATACAATGCACGTGGTGCATACAGATCATCCCATGCAAACAGGTATGCATATTCACTTTTACCTGTTACCTCACCTGTTGGTTTAGGCAGATCTGTCAGTTTATCACCGGCAGCACCTGCATACTGCGCTGCATTCAACTCTGCTGCAGGTAAGCCAAACGCCAATGGCATGGTCCAGGAAGTAATATCATAGAACAAACTGTCTTTATACTGGAATGTTTTTTCAAATATGGTCCTGATCAGCCTGTATTGTGGTTGATTGGTCGGTACCACATAAGCAGTGCCGGGTTTGAATTCATTTCCGTCTGCACTGAACTTATTTTTTACGGTCAGTACCTGTATCTGGTGGCGGCGCAGCATTTCTGCGAAATGATAGGTTTTAGCTTTGTCCTGTTCATCACCGAACACATATCCTTTCACAGGCGAAGCTGCCGATTCCGTCATGGCTGTTTTATAAAAATCCCTTTGCCATTGCAGGAACTCTTTCCGCAAAGCTTTTGCTCCTTCCAGTGTAGACAGGGCTGTTACAAACTGGTTGCGGATCGTAAAGGGGAAAGTCAGCAGCCCATTAGCTGTTTGCTGCGCATGTCCTCTCGAAGATGCCTGTTCGAATAAGATACCGATAGCTCCATTCGCATCAGGATAGGTTGAACCTTTTCCATAATAGAAATCATCATAATTCTCTTTTGTAAAATAAAGCGAACCGATACGGTCAAGGAATGTGGCATGGAACTTAGCCAGCTTACCGGTCAGTTCCTGGTTTTTATCAGGCGTCAATGGATTGACCCTGGAAGGCACACCTGGTTGAAAAAAGAAAGTAGCATTGCTTCCCTGCTCATGATGATCGGTAAGGATATTGGGTTTCCATTTATGAAACCATTCGAGGCGGTTCTGGCTTTCCACATGTATTGCAGGCAACCAATCACGGTTGAGATCGAACCAGTAATGGTTGAACCTTCCGCCAGGCCATACTTCATTAAACTCGCGGTCGTTGGGGTCGCTTACCAGGTTCTTGCTGCGATGTTGGTTCACCCAGCCAGAAAAGCGCTGCATACCATCGGGGTTAAAGGAAGGATCAAAAAGAATGACTGTATTCTCCAGCAGTTCATCAATTTGTTTTCCCTGCGCTGCTGCCAGGTAATATGCACTTACCAGGGAAGCATTGGTGCCGCTTTGCTCATTTCCATGTATCGAATGCCCGATCCAGACTACGATAGGCATATTATCGATATTGAGTGAGCCGGAGCGTTCGGGATCTGTCAGCTGCACATGCTGCTGGCGGATCTCTTCCAACCGTTGTTGGTTTTTAGGAGAGGTTATGATCAATAATACCTGTGGCCTTTTTTCATAGGTAAATCCCATGATCTCCAGTTTCACCCTGTCCGGCGCAGCCGCAGCCACCGCTTTCATATAATTCACCAGCCGGTCGTGGGTAACATGATATTCACCCACTTCATGGTAAATAATGTCTTTGGGTTTGGGAATGGCCGGGTTGTAGCTGACGCTGTCCGGCAAATAGTACTTCAGGTCCTGGGCCATGCCTGCGCAAGACAAGGCCAGTAAGCAGGTAATCAGAGCAAGTTTCTTCATAAGCAATTGTTTGTTAAGTGTATGAGCGAGGAAGATACAAAAAGAGAGATTTCCGGGCACATAATATTTCCGTTATTCACAAACTTATCTTCGATGATTTTGTAATTCATGTCCGGGTTATTCCCTGATGGGGAAAAAGACCCAGGCAATTGACAATCAATAAGAACAGCAAAGTGCTGCAGGAAGCCGCAGGGGCCTGTATTATCCGCCTTATCTGCCGGCTAAATTGTATCTTTGCTGCTTGCAATTTTTTAAAAATTATGAGTCGTAAAGGAAAAGTGCTGGTTGCCATGAGCGGTGGCATTGATAGCACCGTGGCTGCCCTCATGCTCAATGACGAAGGGTATGAAGTGGTGGGGATCACCATGAAAACCTGGGATTATGCTGCCAGTGGCGGAAGCAAAAAGGAAACAGGTTGTTGTAATGTAGACAGCTTCAATGATGCCCGACAGGCAGCCGTTGAGCATGGTTTTGCGCATTATATTCTTGATATAAGGGAAGAGTTTGGCGGTTTTGTGATCGAGAATTTCGTGGAAGAATACCTTGCCGGCCGCACACCCAATCCCTGCGTGCTTTGCAATACACATATCAAATGGAGGGCCCTGCTGAAAAGAGCTGATGCCCTGGGCTGCGATTTTATCGCTACCGGCCACTATGCAAAGATCAGGCAACATGATAATGGCCGCTATGTAGTAAGCAAAGCCATTGATGACACAAAAGATCAGAGCTATGTACTGTGGGGACTGCAGCAGGACCTGCTCAGCCGTACCTTATTGCCCCTGGCCCCCTATCGCAAAACAGAGATCCGCGATATGGCCCTGCGTTATGGCTATCCTGAACTGGCTAAAAAAAGCGAAAGTTATGAGATCTGCTTTGTGCCGGATAATGATTACCGTGGTTTCCTGAAAAGAAGAGTGGAAGGCCTCGAAGAAAAGGTGGCCGGTGGCAATTTCATTGATAAAAATGGAAAGATACTCGGTCAACATAAAGGCTATCCTTTTTATACGATCGGCCAGCGCAAAGGCCTGGACATTGCTTTTGGAAAGCCTGTATTCGTTACGAAGATTGACCCCGAAAACAATACCGTAATGCTCGGTGATGAAGCTGATCTGGAACAGAATGAAATGACGGTAGGCAAGCTGAACATGATCAAGTACGATACTGTTACACCCGGAATGGAAGCCATTACCAAGATCCGTTACAAGGACAAAGGCAGCCTTTCCAATATTTACCCCGAAAATGGCCAGATGAAGGTCAGGTTTTATGAAAATGCCAAGGGGATCGCCCCGGGGCAAAGTGCGGTATTTTATGAGGGGGAGGATGTGATTGGAGGAGGGATTATAGTCGGAAGTCTTTAGTCGGGAGGCAGCCCCTTTCCACCGTCAACTCCGGTCCTGGTTTAAAGAATATAAGAGCCGGGGGCTCCTTAATGTTGAAAAGGGTTAAGAAACAGGCATGGCAATAAAATTGTTCCTGTTTCGTTTATATTTTTCAGGTCTAACTAACTGTGTCTGAGGATTTAACCATATCCTGTAATAACTGGCCTCTTATGAGAATCTTGACTATCTGCCGATTTACGCTTTTTGTTGCCCTGGCCATGGCTGTTTTTTCCTGTTCCGAAGAGAAAGAGGATTATGTGGCCGCAGAGCCGGTGTCGGATTACCTGCCGCTGCAGGTTGGAAAGTATATTACCTACCGGGTGGATTCTATTGTTCCCAATCCTTTTAATACAGAACTTGAAACACATAGCTACCAGGTAAAGCATGTCGTGGATGCAGAAATGACTGATAATCTTGGAAGGCCTTCTTACCGGGTCTTCCGTTACCACAATGATATTACTGCTTCAGGCCCATGGGTACCTGAGGGCACTTATTTTATCACTCCGCTGACCAACCAGGTGGAAGTAGTGGAGAACAATCTTCGCATCATCAAATTGCGCGATCCTATGAGGGAAGGTTTCAGCTGGAGAGGCAATTCTTATCTTCCTCCGGATCCCTTTCCCTATAATTTCAGCGTAGATAATTCAGCGGGAAGCTGGGATTATACGTATGACCTGTTTGAGCCCAGTGCAACAATTAATGGAGAGACGTATAATGATGTATGGACAGTGGAGCAAATAAACGAAGCTAAAAGCGACCCGGCACTTTACCCGCATGAATATGCCAACAGGATCAGGTCAGTTGAAAAATATTCAAAGAATATCGGCCTTGTTTACCGCCAGCTGATATTATGGGAATATGAAACAGCAGCTACTATCTTTCCGGCCTATACAGGTTTCGGCATCACGATGTGGATGATCGATCATAACTGACCTTCCTCAACACCGGCAGGCTTTTCCAGCAAAGCCGCAAACAAAGTATCCGCTTTGTTTGCATATCCTTTTAACAAAGCAGACCTTACCAGTTTCAGGTTGGTTTCCTGTTGTATGAACTCTATCACTTCTGTATTTTCCTGCTGATATACTGAACAGGTGATATAAAGAAAATAACCGCCAGCCCTAAGATGCGGCAACGTATGCAGAACTATCTTTTTTTGCCGGGCGGCATATTCCTTTACCTTTTCTTCCTTAAAAAAAAATAATTGCTCCGGTGTACGCCCCCAGGTGCCACTGCCAGTGCAGGGAACATCAGCAATGATCAGATCAAAGGAGCGGCCGGGATTTACCGGACGACTCAGATCGGCCACAAAACTTTCATAGTGTTTGATCCCAGCTTCCTTAAATCGCTTCGACAGGTTAGCCAGTATGTTCTCCCGTACATCCGATACCATCAGTTTTATTTGTGGGTACTGATCATATATCAAAAGGGATTTGCCTCCGCTTGCTGCACAGCAATCCCAGACACGCCCTGGCAGAAACCCTTCAGGAAAATGCAGGAGCTCACCCACACGCTGCGAGCTGTAATCCTGTATCACCGCTTCTTTGTTGACCTCAATCACATCATCCAGCTTTGAAGCATTCGGTAAAGCAAGGCAAGCTGAAGAAATGGTATTGAAAGGAATTGCTGCTTTAGTAAGTTCTGCCTTCACCTTTTCTTCCCATCCCGGTCTCAATCGTAAGAAAAGATCTGGTTGCTGAAAGTGTGAAAGTACAAATGCGTTTGTATCCATCTCTTTTTCCAGGTGGTCCAATGCAGGGAATACAGCCGCTGGAGAAAATGGATAAGCTGCCAGCAGTAATTTATCTTCCGGTTTCAATGCCACCTGTTCATTCCATTCAGGTTTGATGGCCTGCAACAAATCGTCCGGCTCTGTGGTACAAACAAAAAGTCCCAGCAAGATCCTCTCTTCCGTATCTGCACCGGTTGCCAGTTTTCCCAACCGGAAATAACTATAGCACAAACTGGCAATCCTTTTCCTGTCTTTCGATCCATATTTCTTATCTGCCCTGAAAAAATCTTTCAGAAATATCCCGAAAGGTTGCTGGCCTTTGTATTGGTCCAGCACAGTTGCAGCAGTATGCAGATGGGAATAGTGTTTCATGCAAGTGCAAGATACATACAATGAACTGCTTGTTCCTGCTTACCTGCCATCCGGTCAATGATCAACAATCATCTCTCACCCAAATTAACTATCTTACCGTTTCATACTTTCCATACATGCCCGGACGGTTGACCATACTTCTTGTTAGTCTTCTGCCTTTTATTTCACGGGCCCAGGTTAAGCCGTTTTCTTTCCACAACATCAGTATCAACCAGGGGCTTTCGCAAAGCAGTGTGGTGGATATTGCTATTGATAAAACCGGTTTTGTATGGATGGCTACACAGGATGGCCTGAACCGTTTTGACGGAAAAGATTTTATCACGTTCCCCGGCAACTTTGATGATATTACCACGCCCACAGGCAACCAGCTTGGAAAACTTGTTCCCGGTGAGCAAAATAAATTATGGCTGATCACCCGCAGTGGTAAGCTCGAACAGATGGATTTGCTTACCCAACAGGCCAGTCCTTTTAAAAGTATTAAAGATCAACCGTTGCCGGCAGTGAGTTGTGTTTACCAGGATAGTGCCCATCTTTTTATTGGCACAAGAAATGAGGGCCTGTGGATATTCAATCAACAGGCAAATCAACTGTTGCAATTGAAAAAGAATGGAACAATGCCAATCAGCAACAATGAAATAAAAGATATCTTCAAAGACAGTCGCCATCAGTTCTGGGTACTCACTTCCAATGGAGTAACACGCTTATCTGCTGCTATTTCCAATTCCACATTTTTTCTTCACAATCAGGAACAACCTGTCCGCAGCAGCGCCATTACTGAAGACAACCAGCAGAATATCTGGTTGGGAACATTCGGCAATGGGTTGTTTGTAAAGAGCAAAAACGCTGATTCCTTCCAACCCTTTACCGGGTTTGGACATGCAGGTTTGCCTGCTGGTCTCGTGATCGAAACCTTACTGGCCGACAATTATGGGCGAATATGGGTGGGCACATTCAGTGATGGCTTGTATGTTATCGACAACAGTCAATCCATTATCCATCATTTTGTGTCAGATAAAAAGGACCCGTCCTCCATTGCTTATAATGACGTGTTGTGTATCCGGCAGGACAGCCGCGGTGGGATCTGGATTGGCACAGATGGCGGGGGCATAAGTTATTACGATAAACGGTTGAGCAATTTTGAAACGATCACAGGGAATAATCTTCCGGAGAATATTTCGATCGGACAGGTGCGGGCCATTACTACCGATAAGGAAAGCAATACCTGGATAGGCACTTCCATCAATGGCCTTACACTGCTGGGTAAGCAACCTGCCACCATCGGCAATTACAAAAAGATAGGTGCTTTGCTTACCGACAGGGATGGAGATATATGGGTGGGCACACAGGAAAACGGTTTGGATATCCTGGACGGGCGAACACGAAAGCTTATCAAAAAATTCCTTCCGGGTCAAACCATCTGGCATTTGCTGGAAGATGCAAAAGGAAAAGTGTGGGTTGCTACAAGAGAGCAGGGCTTATACCAGATGGATAAAGCACAGGGCGAGCTTAATCATTTTGATGAGCGCAGCACTCCTTCCCTTTTGGAAAACAATGTGCGCACAATGGTTTTCACGAAAGACAGTCTCCTGTATATCGGTTTTGAAAAAGCAGGGATACAGTTGCTTAATATAAAAGATAAACAATCGCCTCCTGCCTCCGGGCATTCTTCAGCTATTTTCAACGGATCTGTATCCGTCCGCAGCATGTATTACACTCCTTCCATCTTATGGATAGGCACATTTGGCAACGGCCTCATCGCACTTGAAACAGACAGTGGTAAATCGACAGTGATCACGGAAAAACAGGGGCTTCGCAACAATACCGTATATGGTATACAACCGGATGGGCTTGGTTCGATATGGCTAAGCACCAATAAAGGCCTTTGCCGCCTGCGCATCCCATCCCGCCCTGAGAAGATAAGCCGGGCCGATATGGACGCATTTACCGTTGAAGATGGGCTGCAAAGCAATGAATTCAATACCGGCGCACATTACCGTTCCCCGCAAGGGCGCTTATTTTTTGGCGGCATTAAAGGGGTGACCATATTTGATCCTGCAAAGCTTTCACACACAGAGCAACCCCTATCAGTAGTGATCACACAGGTGCTGACCGATAACCAGCCATTGGATACAGATACATTGATCACTTATAAAAAAGTTTTGCTTTTGCCTTTCCGCCAAAATTCACTCTCTTTCAATTTTGCGGCACTGGATGTTTTATCTGCCGGCAGGCTGAGCTATTCTTATCAGTTGACCGGTTATGATAAAGACTGGATGGAAGCAGGCAACAGGAATTATGCAGCTTACACCCATCTTCCTTCGGGCAAATATCTTTTCCATGTAAAAGCTTCCCATAATCTTTCCGCGGAGAGTGCCCCCGTTGCTTCCCTGATGATCATTATCAGTCCCCCATTCTGGAGAACGCCCTGGTTCATTGCTTTATGCGTGTTGTTATTAGCAGCGGCCTTATACGGCATTTACCGTTATCGCATCAGCCAGCTGATCCGTTTGCAGAGGGTCCGTAACCGTATCGCGTCTGACCTGCATGATGATATTGGCTCAGCGCTCACACATATAAGCATCTTATCCGAGCTAAGCAAAGCCGGCGTTCCGCCAACAGCAGAAACAGCCGCTTTTCTTAATCGTATTTCAGAAGAAGTGGCAAGTTCAGGTCAGGCACTGGATGATATTGTATGGAGCATTAATTCAAACAACGACACAATGGACCAGATGGTGGCACGTATGCGCCGCTATGCAGCCGAGATACTGGAAAACCGGGTAGAAAAATACATGATCGATTTTGACGACCGCTTTGCCCACCGCAGACTGAGCATGGAACAACGGCGCGATTTTTTCCTGTTGTTCAAAGAAGTGATCAATAATATTTATAAACATTCAAAAGCCACACAGGTAGGGATCAGGATCTGGTTCGAAAAGAATGACCTTCATTTGCAGGTGAAAGATAATGGCGTTGGCTTTGACAAAAGCAGGTCAACTGAAAGGAATGGGATCAAGAATATGCAGGCCCGGGCCGAAAGATGGAACGGCCGCTTTCTTATTCACTCAGAACCAGGTAAAGGCACGGAAACAAGCATATCCATACCGGTTGTGTAAACCACACAAATGAGTGAGGATTACCGATTGATAAAACAGTAATTTTAAATTCAGGTTTGTGGTTTGGCGCTGGGCCTCCGGTTCACCAGAAACATGTGTTCTTCAAAATACAAACCAGTTTAATAAAAGAATATGTCTCCTAAAATAATCCTCTTTGAAGATAATGACAGGCTGCGGGAGTCACTGTCCTACCTGCTTAAAATGAACGGCTATGATGTTGCCGGTGATTTCAGCAACTGTGATGAAGCGGCCAACATTGCACGCGTATATCAGCCGGATGTAGTGCTGATGGATATTGATATGCCGGGTAAAACAGGAATTGAAGGCGTATCCATGATCAAAGAAGCAAGACCCGAAACTGCCGTGATCATGTATACCGTCTTTGAAGAAGAGGATAAATTATTCAAATGCCTTTGCGCAGGGGCCAATGGATACTTATTAAAGAAAACACCACCCGCCAAATTATTTGAAGCCATACACGATGTTGTGGAAGGCGGTGCACCCATGTCGCCCACCATCGCCAAAAAAGTATTGAGCACATTCCAGGTAAAACAGGACCCCGGCAAATACAAGCTTTCTCCCCGCGAGATAGAAGTGTTGCAATGGCTGATAAAAGGATACAGTATCAAACTCATTGCTGCCGAAATGCAGCTCGCCTTCGATACCATCCGCTCCCATCTGAAGAATATTTATCAAAAGCTACATGTTAACTGCGGCAAGGAAGCGATAGCCAAAGCATTGAGTGAAAGGATAGTTTAAGTAACCGACTTTTCCATTTCCCGACATTTTCTTAAATTAGTCAGCTACCCCTTGTAAACCAAAATCGCGTATCAAGCTATGTTCCTGACTGTTTCACCGGAAAAGCGGAAAATATGGGTGATGGTGCTGTTGCTGGCCGTTCTTCATTGCCTGCCATTATTATCGTATACGCAACGTCTTCTTTTTACAACCTACCGGCTTAATGAGAACTTGTATGAAGCCAATAGTGAGATCGTATCGGGTTATGTGAAAGTGATCTCTCAAACCAGGAATAAGCTGCTCTTTATTGGTACCAAATTCGGCTTTTGCATTTATGATGGAAACAAGTTCAGGAATTATACACGCTTTGGCGGAAAATATATTGGAGCTGTTAATGATTTTGCAGAGTTGGATGATGGCCGTGTAGCAGTGCTTTCCAACAGTCATGGTATCCTGATACTGGACAAAAATACGCTGACAGCAATACCGGTATTACCCAAAACTCCGTCCACCCGTTTCATCAGTTTTCATCGCACTCCCGGCAATAAACTGCTTGTTTCAAGCACCAATGGCATTTACCGTTTTCATAATGACCATTTTGTGAAAACGCCGGTAAACACAGCTAACGCCGATAATTTCTTTTATGATATTGAGAACATCAATGACAATTTACTCATTGCATCCAATTCAGATAATACTCCGCTAACCATATTCGATTCATCATTCAGAATTATAAAAAAATATCCGCTTGCTGATGTGGTATATGATGTGCAAGGAGATAAAAAAGGTAATCTCTGGATGGCCACACCTACAGGGCTCAAGCGTGCTCTTATTGGGGATTTGCTGGCAGGCCAGTTAAAATTCGAATCAATGCCTTCTGCTATTGCCAGGGCCGGCATTGATGGAAAGATAGTGGTCAGCCTTTATGCAGATCCATATTCCAATATCTGGGTAGGCACTGCATTTGGCGGATTGTTCCGGATCGATTCGCTTTTTAATGTAACACAGTTCCATTTCCGCAATGGTTTCAATTTCGACAGGGTCAATTGTTTTCTGGAAGATGCAGAGCATAACTTATGGCTGGGTACAGAAAACGGTCTTGTTAAGATACCTGACCCGCGGATCGTAAAATATATTTCTGATGATGGGCTTCAATACAGCACTATTGCCGGCCTGCATTTGTTCCAGGGTGATCTGCTTGGCATAAGCACAGACAATATGTTCCAGGTAGATGGGCAGGATCATAAGAAAATACTATTGATAGATACGCTGCCTTACGCTACCGGTATTTTTTCAACAGATGCTTCCTTATATGTTTATTCCAGGTACAGGCTGCTGCAGGCGGATAAAGTGAAAGGAAGATATGTGCTGCAGAAGACATTGCTTTCTGCACCCGGCAGTCTTTCTTTTAAAGGCGGGGCTTTGGCTTTGCGGGACGATTATTTCCTGATCCCTCTTGCTACAGGAGGGTTGTATGCAGTAGAGGGGAAAACCGGCAGCCGCTTACCCGGCATCGACTACATCGTGAATACAATGTATTATGATAAACCCAATCAATTGTTATGGGTGTCTGAACTGAATGGAGGCATGCGCATTTACCATACAGGGAAAACCCTGGAACTGGTTTGCATGGATAGTACTATATCTAAAAACATATCGGCTATCACCAGTGACGGCCGTGGTGGCTTTTGGCTGGCGACAAGAGATAAAGGCGTTTTCCAGGTGATCAAAGAAAATAGCCGGCTAAAAATACTGCAGCATATTGGCACCAGCGAAGGATTGTCATCCGATCTCTGCACCACTATTCTGCAGAATGCACAAGGCAAACTGTTTGCAGGAAATACGGCCAGCCTTGATATTATTCAAAAGATCAACGGCAGTTATGTTATCAATCACCTGGCATCCCAATTGGGATATTACAATGAGATGTATACACTGTCAAACGACAACATGGGCAATACCTGGACAGGTGGTTTAAACGGTCTTTTAATGATCCCTGCAGATGCTAATCTTCTTTCAGTAAATAAGACCGGCACTTTCATCACCAGGATAGAATTGAACGATAGCATTATCAATGCTCCTGATCTGGCCGCCAATCATCCGCTTACCTTATCACATAACCAGAATGATATCACTTTTGAATTTGCCAGTCCCTACCTGAAAAGCGAATCAATGGTAAAGTATGTTTATCGTTTGCTTCGCGAAGGAGATACTACCTGGAGTTCTCCCTTTACCAATACATCCCTGGCGTTGAAAGACCTGCCTGCCGGTTCATTCACCTTCCAGGTAAAGGCTTTATTCCCTGATGGGTCGAGTGCTGAAAATATTGCGGCTGTTTCTTTCCACATCTTATCTCCGTGGTATAAAAGCTGGTGGTTTATTTCCTTATGCATTTTAATGCTGGCCGCATTATTATACGCACTGTACCGCTATCGCCTGCAACAATTGATACGGCTGCAACAGGTGCGCAACCGCATAGCCAGCGATCTGCATGATGATATCGGTTCAACTCTCACCAATATCAATATCCTTTCTTCCCTGGGGCAAAAGAACCTGCATGAGCCGGTGCAGGCACGTAAATTCCTCGATCGCATCACGGAAGAGGTGAACAGTTCATCACAGGCGCTGGATGATATTATCTGGAGCGTCAACACCAACAACGACGGACTGGAAGAAACAGTAGCGCGGATGAGGCGTTATGCTGCAGAGTTGTTTGATGCAGGTAATGTTCACTATGAATTTCAGATAGACCCATCACTGGAACAGAAAAAACTAAGCATGGAACAACGGCGTGATTTTTATCTTGTGTATAAAGAACTGCTGAATAATATTTCCAAACATGCAGAGGCCAAAAATGTCCGGATCAGCATTCATATTGAAAAAGCTCATCTCATTTTATCTGTAAAAGACGATGGTAAAGGATTTGATTGCTTTGCCGAAACCCATCGCAATGGCCTTAAGAACCTCCACAAGCGTGTCAACCACTGGAATGGGAATATACAGATCAGGTCTGGCGAGGGAATGGGATCCATGATCATCGCAAGCCTGCCTGTAAAAGGATGATCCTGATAATAAAGCGGCCATGAAGAGATTCATGGCCGCTTTATTATGATTACTGTACTAAATTATCCTACAATTCCAGAAGCGTTTTCACCGGGTCTTTACCGATCAGCAGTTGCTCAGGGTTTTCCAGCAATTCTTTCACCCTTACCAGGAAGCTCACAGATTCCCTGCCATCAATGATACGGTGATCATAGCTGAGGGCCACATACATCATTGGTCTGATCACTACCTGGCCATTGATCGCCATTGGACGCTCCTGTATCTTGTGCATACCAAGAATAGCGCTTTGAGGGATATTGATAATAGGCGTGCTCATTAAAGAACCAAATACGCCACCATTGGTGATAGTGAATGTGCCGCCGGTCAATTCTTCTGTGGTCAGCTTGCTGTCGCGCGCCTTGCCTGCGAGCTCAATCACTTTCTTTTCGATATCTGCCATGCCCAGGCTTTCCACATTGCGGATCACAGGCACGGTCAAACCTCTTGGAGTGCTTACAGCGATACTGATATCTGCATAGTCATGATACAGGATCTGATCCCCATCGATATACGCATTCACAGAAGGCCATTCAGCCAGCGCTACAGCACATGCTTTGGCGAAGAAGCTCATAAAGCCCAGACCCACACCATGTATTTCTTTAAACTTGTCTTTGTATTTGTTGCGGATCGCCATGATTGCCGTCATGTCCACTTCATTGAAAGTGGTAAGCATGGCAGTGGTATTCTTCGATTCCACCAGGCGGCGGCTGATAGTTTTGCGGAGATTGCTCATTTTTTCAGCACGTACATTACGGCTGAACAGTTCAGCACCGGCAAATGCTTTTTTACCGGGATTAGACAATGCGGCAAGCACATCGTCCTTCATTATTTTACCCTGATAGCCACTGGGAGTAACTGTTTTAGGATCTACCTTTTTATCAGCGATAATGGCTGATGCCACAGGTGTTGCCTTAATATCATTCGGAACAGAAGTAACAGGCGCCGTAGTGGTTGCAGAAGTCTTCGCGGGAGCAGCTTCTGTTTTCTTTTCTTCTGCAGGCTTGGCAGCAGGAGTTGATTTCCCTTCCGGCTTGGGCGCTGTTTCATCAATGCTCGCCATGATATCGCCGATCTTCAGTGTATCACCTTCCTGGGCAGCGGTCTTTAATACGCCAGCTTGTTCGGCATTCACTTCAAATGTGGCTTTTTCGCTTTCCAGTTCAGCGATCACTTCATCCCTCTCTACATATTCCCCATCTTTCTTATTCCATTTCAGTAAGGTTACTTCGTTTACTGACTCTCCTACTGTCGGTACTTTTATTTCAATCATAAATCGCTTATTATATCGCTGATAAATCTATTTAATCGTAAAGGTAATTATATACTGAATGCTGTTTCCACTATCTCTTCCTGCTCCTGCTTGTGCACTTTGGCATAACCTGTAGCAGTAGATGCAGATGGCTGCCTGCTGATCACGCCATAGTTGATGCTCTTCAGGTTCATTTGGAGGAAGGAAGCTGCGCCCATATTAAGCGGCTCTTCCTGTACCCAGAACCAGGTGGCTTTGCTGTAGCGTGCATACAACTCTTCGAGTTGCTTCAGCGGTAATGGATATAATTGCTCCATGCGGATGATCGCAACATCTTTACGATCGTCTTTCTGCTGGCGGTCGGCCAGGTCAAAATAAACCTTACCGCTACAGAACAATACCTTTTTCACCCTGGATGCATCAGCAAATGTATCATCGATCACTTCGCGGAACCCGCCATTGGTGAATTCATCCACTGAAGAATAAGTACCAGGATTACGGAGATTGGCTTTGGGTGAGAAATTGATCAGCGGCTTCCTGAACGGCCATGCAAGCTGACGTCTCAATGCATGGAAGAAGTTAGCTGAGCTGGTGATATTCGTGATCACCATATTCTGCTCTGCGCAGGATTGAAGGAACCTTTCCAGGCGGGCACTGCTATGCTCAGGCCCCTGTCCTTCATAACCGTGAGGCAACAGCATGGTGATGCCGCTCATACGGTTCCATTTCTGCTCTCCGGAAGATATAAACTGATCGATCATGGTTTGTGCGCCATTCACGAAATCGCCAAACTGTGCTTCCCAGAGTACGAGAGCACTTGGGTTGGCCAGCGCATACCCGTATTCAAAACCAAGCACGCCATATTCACTCAATAAAGAGTTGTATATCCTGAATTTGCCCTGAGCACCAAAATTGTTCAGCCTGTTATATGGTTTATCAGTCACTTCATCCATCAACACGGCATGGCGATGGGAGAAGGTTCCTCTCTTCACGTCCTGACCGCTCATACGAACATCCTTGCCTTCCAGCAGCAAGCTGCCATAAGCCAGCAATTCTGCCGTAGCCCAGTCTGTTTTCTTTTCGGTGTCAAACAGCTTTATTTTATCCTGCAAGATCTTTTCCACTTTACGCAGCGGTTTGAAGTCAGCCGGCCATTGCATCAATGCATCAAACACTTTTTTGAAATCATCCGGGCTGATGGCGGTAACAGGTGATTGTTCAAAATCCGCTTCTGTGGATTGACGCAGGCTGTTCCACCATTTATCAGGCGGCTGCAGATGATAAGGCAATGGATTCTGTTTCACTTCATCCAGGCGCTCCTGCAGGTCAGACCAGAATTTCTTTTCCATTTCCTTTGCCAGCTCCTGCGCATCAGCCTCTCCGTTTTCCAGCAAATATTTTACATACACTTCCCTTGGGTTGGGATGCTTATCGATCAAAGCATATAAGTGAGGTTGTGTAAACTTGGGATCATCACCTTCATTGTGACCATGACGGCGATAGCATACCATATCGATGAACACATCCGAATTGAATTTCTGACGGTAACGGGTTGCTATCTCCACGCATTTGATCACCGTTTCAGGATCGTCTCCATTCACATGGAATACAGGAGCCTGGATGGCTGCTGCCAGCGAGGTACAGTAATCAGAACTGCGTGCATCATCAAAATCAGTTGTAAAACCGATCTGGTTGTTGATCACGAAATGGATGGTGCCACCGGTATAGTATCCTTCCAGGTTGCTCATCTGCATCACCTCATACACAATTCCCTGACCGGCCAGTGAAGCATCGCCATGGATAAGTATCGGTAAGATCTTATCAAAGTCGGAGCCATACAATACATCAGCTTTAGCGCGTGCAAACCCAACCACTACAGGGTCCACTGCTTCGAGGTGGGAGGGATTAGGCATCAGTTTGAGGTAAATGCCTTTGTTGTTGGGTGTTGTCAGTTCGCTGCCATATCCCATGTGGTATTTAACGTCACCGCTTCCCATGGTCTGGTCCACTTTAGCAGTGCCTTCAAATTCGCTGAAGATCTGCTCATAGGTTTTACCCATGATATTGGCCAGAATATTCAGGCGTCCGCGGTGAGCCATGCCTATCACTACTTCCTGCACATCATGATCAGCGGCTGTATTAATAATAGCATCGAGTGCGGCGATAGTTGTTTCACCACCTTCGAGTGAAAATCTTTTTTGTCCTACATATTTCGTGTGAAGGAATTTTTCAAACATCACACCCTGGTTCAGCTTTTCCAGGATCCTCTTCTTCTTTTCGAGTGAAAGCGGGTTGGCAAAATCCTTTTCCATTTCATTGGCCAGCCAGTTCACTTTTTCCTGGTTGCTGATATATTTGAACTCGATCCCTAAATGCGCTGCATAGGTCTTTTGCAGGTGGGCCAGAATATTACGCAGTGTTGTAGCGCCCAGCCCTACTCTTTCCCCTACCTGGAAAGTTTTATCCATATCCTCCTCACTCAATCCGAAAAACGCGAGTGTCAGGTTAGCATTCCGGTCCTTCCGCTCACGGATAGGATTGGTCTTTGCGATCAGGTGTCCTTTATTGCGATAACCCAATATCATCCTGTAAGCCCCCAGTTCTTTCCTCCAATCACTTCCAGTAGCGGCTGCTCCATTTGCATAATTCGTGTTTCCATTAGCACTATTTGCGTAATTCACGCTTCCATTCGCGCCATTAGTACTTATAGCGAAATCAAATCCCTCAAAGAATTTCTTCAGCTCAGGGTCTACACTATTAGGGTCTTTGGAAAAGTCGCGGTACAGATTTTCGATGAACTCAGGGTGAGAATTTGTGATATATGAAAAATCTTTCATGAATGAGGATGTTTTAGACGGCAATTTTGGGACACAAATATCGCCTAAAAACTCCGAAAAAAAGGCTTGATTTTCGGCAAACAACCGGTTAAAAATCAGAAATTAACCTCCTGGACACCGCTTTTTCCGGGTTTACAGAGTTTGGGCAGGATAAACGCCTTTACCGGCTAACTGAATCTCAATGTTTTCGGCAGTTTTATGAACTTAGGCACTTTAAAATTTGGTGGTTAGCCTATCCAGCCCTACCTTTGCCGTCCTTAAAATTGATACGAAATGGCTAATCATAAGGCAACGAAAAAAGATGTGCGCCAGGCTGCAAAACGCCGTGAAAGAAATAAATACTATGGCAAAACTACCCGTAATGCCATCCGTGACCTGAAAGCGGCAAAAGGCAAAGAAGCAACTGATGAATTGCCTAATGTTGCAAGCATGATCGATAAACTGGCTAAGCGTGGTATTATCCATAAGAATAAAGCTGCCAACCTGAAGAGCAAACTGGCTAAGAAAGTAACTGCTGCTAAATAAGCTGCAGGACTTTTACATATTTTAAAAAAGCATTCTCCAACGGGGAATGCTTTTTTATTTGCTTACTTTTAAGCACAATTACAACTTCCTGTTTATGAGACCAATCTTCCTGGCTTTATGCATGCTTGCTTTTTCAGCAGCATTCGCTCAGCCCATCACTACCCGCTTTGAACTGTCCAATGGCACCCAAACGCCTACTTATTATGAAGCTATCGAATGGTGGCAAAAGCTGGATGCCCGTTCACCAAAAGTGAAAATGCAGACCATGGGCCTTACCGATGCCGGCCTGCCCCTGCATCTCGTTTTTATTTCCAACAGTGGGGATTTTAATCTTGCCAGCATCCGCAAAAGCAATAAGCGGATCTTTTTCATCAATAATGGCATCCATCCCGGCGAGCCTGATGGTATCGATGCTTCGATGTTGCTCGCCCGCGATATCGTAACTAATGCATATAAGCTTCCTGATAATATTGTGCTGGCTATTATCCCGGTTTACAATATTGGCGGATGCCTTAACCGCAGTGCCAATTTCAGGGTGGACCAGAATGGGCCTGAAGAATTCGGATTCCGCGGCAATTCTCAGAATCTTGATCTCAACAGGGATTTTATTAAATGTGATTCAAGGGATGCCAGGGCTTTCGCCTCTATATTCCGCATGCTCGATCCGGATGTGTTTGTAGATAACCACGTAAGCAATGGTGCCGATTATCAGCATGCGATGACGCTGCTTACTTCCCAGCACGATAAGCTGGGCGGCGCAATGGGAGAGTTTATGAACAAAGAATTTGAACCCGGGCTGTATGCAGCCATGAAGAAAAAAGGTTATGACCTCATTCCTTACGTAAACTCATTTGGTGATACACCAGATAATGGCTGGCCGGAGTACTGGGACAGCCCCCGTTACGGCACCGGCTATGCTGCCCTCTGGAACACTTTTTCTTTTATGCCTGAAAGCCATATGTTAAAGCCTTATGATCAGCGCGTGAAAGCCTGTTACACATTGATGCAGTCATTCATCGGTTTTATCTCTGAACACAGCGAAACGATCAAGAAACTACGCACCGAAGCCAAGCAAAATACAAAGAGCATGAGCGCATTACCGATAAGCTGGACGCTCGATCGCAATGTGACACAGGATTATCTCTACAAGGGCTTTGCCGCAGGACGCAAGCCCAGCGAGGTTTCCGGCCTGCCCAGGTTATATTATGACCGTAGCAAGCCTTATGAAAAAACTATCAAGATCATGAATCACTATGTACCGAAAGAGTCGGTTACCAAACCTGCTGCCTATATCATTCCGCAGGGATGGTGGAAAGTGATCGATCTTCTGCAATTGAATAAAGTGGAAATGCAACAGTTGAAACGGGACACAACGATTGAAGTGGAAGTATATAAGATCGCTTCCTATAAAGCATCCCCCCGCCCTTATGAAATGCACCACACCAATACAGAAGTGAAAACAACTTCTTTCATGGAAAAGGTCTCCTTCCGCAAAGGAGATTGGTATGTACCTCTCAGCCAGGAAGGCAACCGTTTTATCATGGAAGTGTTGGAACCACAGGCTGAGGACTCTTATTTCACCTGGAATTTCTTTGATGGCATACTCGGACAGAAAGAAGGATACTCAGCGTATGCATTTGAGGATATTGCTGCCGATTATTTAAAGAACAATACAGCTTTGCGCAATCAACTGGAACAACAAAGGGCTACAGATACAAGTTTTGCTAAAAGCGCGCGCGCGCAGTTGGATTTTGTGTTCCAGCGTTCTCCCTGGTTTGAACCGGCTTTTTTACGTTACCCTGTGTACCGGGTAAAGCCGCAATAAGTTTATCTCCCATTTTTCTTTGTGTTCTTGGTGGGAAAGTATCTCACCAAGACAACAAAGAACACAAAGAATTTATTACATAGTAAGCAACCTGCTTTTCATAAGTTCAATTTATCTCTGTGGGTTGAACCTGTTCATTTATTTCCGGTCCGCTTCTGCGGTCTACTTTCCGGAATATCATTTGTGCAAGAATGATCGTTGCGATCAATACTACAATACTGAGATAGCCCAGCCATTCATAGTGGTATATCTTTCCCCTATGATCATCATACACAACAAACCCGGCAATCAATGATGCAAGGCCTGTTCCTATCTGCTGCACACATCCATTAAAACTCATAAAGCTCCCTCGTTGTTCCGGCTTCACCACTTCACTGATCATTGCCTGGGCAGTTAAAGCCCTGCCGGTAGCAAAAACAAACCAGGCTGCAAAAATCGTCAGCACCACGGAAAAGGGCATGGCAGGCATTTGCGTGATCAGCAATACCATGAATAAAGAAAAGAATACCGACCAGCAATAGATCGGCAGCTTTCCTTTCTTATCTGCCACACGACCCAATAAAATAGCTGAAACCAGTGATGCAAGGCCTCCTACCAGGAAGATGGCCGGTATCAGGTTTTTGGAATAGCCTTTATTAAATTCCAGATAAGGTGTAATAAAAGGAATGATCAGGAAATGCCCTATCATCAGAAGGCAGGAAAAGAAAAGTGCAGAGGCCTGTGCCGGTGTCCGGATGATCTTTGCCAGCAAGGCCAATGGAGTAATACGGGCTTCGGTATCACAGAGATGACCGGTAATAGCAGGAATATATTTGATCACCAGCGGTATTAACACAATACCAAGTCCCCCTACAAACAGAAAAGGCACATGCCAGTCTTCTTTAAAAATATTGGCCAGGTATAACGACAAAGGAACCCCCAATATGGAAGCAATAGCAAAAGAAGCAGAAACAGAAGCCATGGCTTTGCCCCTTCTTTCATAAGAAAAAATATCAGCAATGATGGCCAACACCTGCGCACCTATAATACCGCCAAAAACGCCAGCTGCTATCCTTGCTGCCAGCAACAGTGTATAGGTGGATGCAAAGCCACACGCAATTGTTCCTGCTAAAAATCCCAGGTAAGAAAACAGCAATGTCTTTTTGCGGTCGTAATTATCAACGATAAAGGCTGTAACAAATCCTGATGCGGCCGCACTGATGGAGTAGGCGCTTACTAAAAAACTGAATTGCCGGGGTGAAATATTAAAGTACGGTGTCAGATAGTTATTGAGCGGCATCATGACCATGAAATCCAGGAAATGGGTGAAATTGAGGCAGGCAAGTAAAAACAGTATAATTCTTTCTTTCCGGGTCATGTATTATATTAACGGACAAAATGAGAAACCTGCTATCAACAATTTCTTCAGTAAGGTCTCCCTTGTTGCTGCCCGAATGTACAATATAATTATCTTTAACTAAATCTAACGATTATGAACCGCCGGGATTTCATTAAGAATACGTCTGCTGCAACAGCAGGAGTTACTATCCTCAATTTTCCTGTTTTTGGGAAAAATGCTCCATCCAATAAAGTAGTGCTTGCTGTAATGGGCGTCAACAGCCGGGGCGCTTATCTTGCTGAATGCTTTTCCAGTCTTCCAAATGTAGAGATCGCTTATCTCTGTGATGTGGAAGAGAAAGCAATCGCGAACGGCTTAAAGCCATTCGCCGGAAAGCCGCGCCAGCCGGCAGTTGTAAAGGATATCCGCAAGCTTGTTGCACAAAAAGATTTCGATGCATTGGTGATCGCTGCGCCAGACCACTGGCATGCACCGGCAGCTTTGCTGGGAGTTGCCAATGGCAAGCACGTATATGTAGAGAAGCCCTGTGGCCACAATCCGCATGAAGGAGAACTGCTGGTGCAGGCTATGAAAAAATACCCGAAGCAACTGATAGAGATGGGCAACCAGCGCCGCTCCTTCCCCAATCTTACAGAAGCAGTAAGGCTGGTAAAAGAAGAAGGCATTATCGGCAATGCATATTTTGGCAAAAGCTGGTACGCGAACAACCGCAAGTCGATCGGCATCGGCAAAAAAATACCTGTACCATCCACGCTTGATTTTGACCTCTGGCAAGGCCCTGCTCCACGCCGTGCCTACCAGGATAATCTTGTTCACTACAACTGGCACTGGTTCTGGCATTGGGGCACATCTGAAACCTGCAACAATGGAACACATGAAATAGATTGCTGCCGTTGGTTCCTTGGAGTTGACTACCCCACCAAGGTTGCTTCAGCCGGAGGCCGCTATGCATTCAAAGACGATTGGCAAACACCCGATACCCAGGTAGCCACTTTTGAATTTGGCGACAACAAATCCATTACCTGGGAAGGCCGGAGCTGCAATATTTTCCCGGTAGAAGGTGCAGGCCGCGGTTTCATCATTTATGGAGATAAGGGAACACTGGTGAATGGAGGAAATGATGATTACAAGATCCTTGACTATAACAACAAGCTGATAAAAGAAGTAAAGAACAATACGAAGAACGATGCCAATAATGCTGTAAGCGCCAGCGGCAATCTCGACTTTTATCACTTCAACAATTTTATCAATAGCATCAGGGGTGAAACAACCCTGACCTCTCCTATCAATGAAGGACATAAGAGCAACCTGCTCTGTCATCTCGCGAATATTTCACAACGCACTGGCCGTACACTTCATTGCGATCCTCAAAATGGTCATATATTGAATGATAAAGAAGCGATGAAGCTGTGGGGAAGGGAGTATGAAAAAGGATGGGAGCCTAAGGTGTAGTCGGGAGTCGGTAGTCCACTTCCCGCTGTATGTCACCCCAGCCCTGATTTAAGATAACTAACAAGAATAGTACAATAAGAGCCGGGGTCTCCTCAACGTTGAGGAGACCCCGGCTCTTATATTCTTTAAACTTGTATGTGTCCTGGACCAGGGTCGGGGTGACAGCGGGAAGGGTTTGACTATCAATTACCGACTCTGGAACAACTCCGGAGAGACTCTAGTTCAGCTTTTTTATTTTGATGCTCCGGAAGCTCACAGCATTACCATGGTCCTGCAAAAGGATATGTCCTTCTTTGGCTTCACCGAAAGAGGGCCATACTTTGTATTTGCTGAGGGCTACCAGGTCGCGGTAGGCTTTTGATCCCCTGTCATATTCCAGCACTTTGATACCGTTGAGGTAATGCTCCACATGATTGTTGGGATAAACGATCACCCTGCCGGTGTTCCAGTTGCCGGGTTGTTTGATAAAGCGGGTTTGCTTTTCTGCTTTGATGAGATCATAGAGGGATGCGAGGGTGCGGTTGCCATCACGGCCCAGTTTTGCATCGGGATGAAGGGAATCATCCAGCAATTGATATTCGAGTCCTATTGCTGAACCCTGGTTGTTCTCTGAAAGAGTTACGAAATATTTTACACCGCTGTTGGCGCCCGCCGTGAGTTTGAAATCAAATGAAAGGTCAAATGCGCTGAACTGTTCATCGGTTACAATATCACCACCATTGGTAGATTCGGCACCATCAGAGGGCAGCACACTCAATTCGCCATCTTTTACTATCCATCCTTTTTCGGGGAATGTTTTTTTGTAAGCCCCTCTCCATCCTTTGGTACTTACGCCATCGAACAATAATTGCCAACCAGATTTTTTTTCTGACTCGGTCAATGTGTTGGGGATCGTATTCATAACATATATTGATGATGAAAATGGAGATGGCTTGAGATCTGTGGTTTTGATCCTGATATTTTTCCAGTAGATCTTTTTGCCAGCCATTTCAGGTTTGCCAATGCTGTGTACCTGCAGGGCAATAATTCCTTTGCTGTCTACATTGTCTACTACATGTGCTGCAGGCTTATCATTGATCCAGGTTTTGATATCATTCCCGATACATTCTACTCTTACCTTATTGTATACGCCTGTTTTTAACATTGCCTGGGCTGAAGAATTAAGCATCAAAGGATATAACCAATCCCTTCTGCCTTCGTCATATACTCCTGCCGTCCATTTACGGGAAGAAGGGTCCAATTCATACTGGTAGCCAAACACTTTTCCCTTGCCTTTATTTCCTGCAGGATCATACTGGCTGCGAAACTGTATACCTGAGTTGGAAGTGGTGTCCATGATCTTTACTTCCAGTTCCAGCACAAAATCACTGTATTCCTTATTTGTAATTAAAAATGTGTTGGGTGTGTTGGGAACAGTGATGCCTGCAATAGCACCATCTTCAATCCGGTATTCGGCATTGCCGGCCACTTTTGTCCAGCCGGTAAGTGTTTTGCCGTCAAACAATGCTGTCCATCCTTTTTTATCTGTTTGGGCAGAAAGCTTTATCGCTGCTATAACGAATGCAGCGACTAAAAATCTTTTTTTCATGTATATATTTTAGTTTTTTCATTTAGCCGTATGAAACCCTCTATAAAATTTTCATAGCTGGTTTATAGGATACCCCGACAATTTTATTGGCTCATTTCATTTTATATAAAATTAAATTCGGGTTTCCAGGTTTGAATAGTATGGGAATAGATGGCTTGATTTGCCAGGTGAACGCATACTGCTGTTGTAGCCCCCGTTCTTACATTCGATACAGGCATCTTTTTTTGTGTAACGCAGTTATAAAATTCCTGCATGGCATACCATGTGCCGTCTTTCATTTTTTCTGTCATAAGCGGAATGCCGCCATCCTTGTTCCATTCAATGCGTGTAGCCCCTGTTACACCATCCACGGTCTCCAGCTCTTTCTTAGCATCCTTTTCTGGATAAAAAACACCTTCATGCGGTAAAAGAGAAACCATGCCACGCGTGCCCTTGATCTTAAAAATATATCCTTCCCTGGCGTTACCGCAGGTAGCGCCAAAATTGCCGATCATTCCTTTCGTATTGTAACGGAGAATGGCCTGCACATTATCATAGGTTTCCCGGCCGTCTTTATAGTAATCAATTCCACCGGAGCCCATGATCTCATCAGGGTGTGTATCAAAAGCCCAGTTGATAAAATCCATCTGGTGAGACAATAATTCTGCAGGAAGCCCGCCTGAATGGCGTTTATACATTCTCCAGTTGATCTGCTCATCAGTATATCCTGCAGGCACCGGGCGCCGCCAGTTCCAGTTCCTGTCCCAGCGGCAATCGATCTGCGTTACAGTGCCCAGATATCCTTTCGTGATCATATCTTTCACCTTGAAATAAAGTGGTGTGTAACGGTATTGGTGCCCCACAACAAGGGTTTGAGCAGGATAATTGGCACTCAGTTTCACCAATTCCACTGCTTCGGGTATGGAATAAGTCATCGTTTTTTCAAGATAAACATGCTTTCCGGCTTTCAGTGCATCTGCAGCTATGGAAAAATGCATGTCGAGGGAAGTAGCGATGATCACGCCCTGCACATTTTTATCGTCAAGTACCTGGCGATAATCTTTATACACTTTTGCAGAAGATGCAAACGGGTCCTTGCGGGCTGCTTCGAGGCGGAAATCGAGCAGGTCACATATAGCAGTCAGCGTGAACCGTTCCTTTTGCTCGGCCAGCACAGAGAGAATACCCAATCCACGGTCGCCGCAACCGATGATCGCCATTTTAACAGGGCCTGTAGTGGCTGCCATAGTATGCCAGCTGCTTCCTAATAATAAGCCCCCGGTAAGCAAGCCGGTCTTTTCGATAAAATCCCTTCTTTTCATGAGTAAGCTATAAGTGATTCAAATTTACAGTTTCAGGGCTGTAATAACGAACGGAATATCCTGCTGGTGCTATCGGCTATATTTCCATTCTTTTGGCGGTAAATAAAATAAGCGCCCAGACCGGGCTGCTTTTCTACAAAATCCAATGCCTGCCGGAGTCCCATGCCCATCAACGCATTGTCGTAAGCGTCGGCCGTGATGGCATCAGGAGCGTACACGGTAACGCTGATCAGTTCATTCTCGAATGGATAGCCGGTTCGCGGGTTAATGAGATGAGATAAATGTTTGCCACCACTTTCCCTGTACCGCCGATAATTTCCGGAGGTAGTCAGTGCTCCTTTATCCAGCCATACTATTTTTTTCATGACCGTGGGTGCGAAATCTTCGCCCGGTGTTTCAATGCCGACGGACATTTTTGTTTGTTCCGGCCATTTTTTTCCTTTTACACGGATCTCTCCGCCGAGTTCGACCAGGTAATCGCTTATACCATTTTGTTCCAGCAAAAGGCCAAGTTGGTCTACGCTGTATCCCTGTGCTATGCCATTGGCATCAAGCTGAACGCAAGGGTCTTTCTTTTTCAATTTCTTTCCTTCCCAATACAGGAGCCTGGAATCAACGCAGGGTAATAAGGATTGAATAGCTTTTTCGTTTGGCAGGCTATCCGGCTTTACCGGCCCGAATCCCCATGCTTTGGTAAGCGGGCCGATAGTGATATCGAACAGGCCATTTGTTTTTTGGAAGATAGATTGGGCAGCTTTTGTTACGGCGACAAAATGGTTGTCTACCGTGAGGCCTTCATTTGATTGATTGAATTGATTGATCAGGGAGTTGGGGTTGTATAGGGAAAGGGACTGATCGATCGCGTTCAGCAGGCTGTCTATTTGTGATTTAACAATTACGCAATCCTTTGCGTAATAAGTGATGTGATAAGTAGTACCCTGGGCAGAACCATTGATCTGTATTTTCTCTTTTTCTCTCCTGCTGAAAGAAAAAACGAGGATACAGGAGATTAAAACAGGCAGCAGGCGATTCATAACACAAACGTATTGTATTAAGTGCTATTCCTCAAAACAACTAAATACGTATGATGGGAACGAGGGAAATGACTCCAGCCGGCAATTGAGCGATGGGGCTGAGGTCAGAACTTCTAAAGAGATAGAGTAATGAACAGGCTGCGGGGCGTCATGTTAATAGAATTGAAGGGATGGTTTTGGTTGAGGAGTGACTAAACTACAAAAAAAGCCTTTCAGTAAACTGAAAGGCTTTTTTTAATAAATATGGCAGCTACCTACTCTCCCGCATTGTGGTGCAGTACCATCGGCCATGAGGGGCTTAACTACTCTGTTCGGTATGGGAAAAGGTGAACACCCTCGGCAAAACCACCATAAGAAATTGAACATTAAATGAGAGCAACACAACAGAGTGTTGATCATTGAATGTTACGCTTCTGGCGTAAATAAGATCATATTGGGAAAGTTAGAAGGAATCTCTAATACTATTCATTTTTAGAAAATGAATAAAAAAATTAAAGCGTACGGGCAATTAGTACTACTCGGCTTTGCTGTTACCAGCTTTACACCTATAGCCTATCAACGTCATAGTCTCTGACGGCCCTTAAAAGTAAACTCATCTTGAGGAAGGTTTCACGCTTAGATGCTTTCAGCGTTTATCCTGTCCGTACATAGCTACTCAGCATTGCACCTGGCGGCACAACTGATACACCAGCGGTACGTACGACCCGGTCCTCTCGTACTAAGGTCATGTCCTCTCAATTTACTTGCGCCCACCACAGATAGGGACCGAACTGTCTTGCGACGTTCTGAACCCAGTTCACGTGCCACTTTAATCGGCGAACAGCCGAACCCTTGGGACCTTCTCCAGCCCCAGGATGTGACGAACCGACATCGAGGTGCCAAACCTCCCCGTCGATATGAGCTCTTGGGGGAGATCAGCCTGTTATCCCCGGAGTACCTTTTATCCTTTGAGCGACGGCCCTTCCATACAGAACCGCCGGATCACTTTAGCCGACTTTCGTCCCTGCTCGGCTTGTGTGCCTCACAGTCAAGCACCCTTATACTAATGCGCTCTACGTACGATTACCAACCGTACTGAGGGTACCTTTGCAAGCCTCCGTTACTCTTTAGGAGGCGACCACCCCAGTCAAACTACCCACCATGCACTGTTTCCCGCAAGGGATTAGACTCTAAATCAAAGAAGGTTGGTATTTCAACGACCGCTCCACCCTGGCTGGCGCCAAGGCTTCAAAGCGTCCCAACTATTCTACACATCCGTAATTCAAAATCAATGCAAAGTTGTAGTGAAGGTTCACGGGGTCTTTCCGTCCCGTGGCGGGTAACCGGCATCTTCACCGATACTACAATTTCACCGGGCTCGTGGAGGAGACAGCGTTCAACTCATTAGACCATTCGTGCAGGTCGGAACTTACCCGACAAGGAATTTCGCTACCTTAGGACCGTTATAGTTACGGCCGCCGTTTACTGGGGCTTCAGTCAGGAGCTTTGACTTGCGTCGAACACCCTTCCTTAACCTTCCAGCACCGGGCAGGTATCAGGCTCTATACGTCATCTTTCGATTTTGCAGGGCCCTGTGTTTTTGTTAAACAGTTGGTTGAACCATTTTACTGAGACCTACCGAAGTAGGTACGCTTTATCCCGAAGTTACAGCGTCAATTTGCCTAGTTCCTTCTCCACGGCTCACCCGAGCGCCTTAGAATACTCATCCCGTCTACCTGTGTCGGTTTGCGGTACCGGCTGCTATGCTCGCTTTTCTTGGAAGAACTTTCAGTACTACGCTTCACCCGAAGGATCCACTCAGCAATTCCGTCTGCTTATGTACCTAGCATTCTCCGTCACTTTTAATGCATAGCAGGCGCAGGAATATTAACCTGCTTTCCATCATCTACCCCTTTCGGGTTTGACTAAGGACCGGGCTAACCCTGATCCGATTAACGTTGATCAGGAACCCTTAGACTTTCGGCGATAAGGTTTTTCACCTTATTTATCGTTACTTATGCCTACATTTTCTTTTGAAACCGCTCCAGCATACGTCGCCGTACACCTTCGATGCTGTTTCAATGCTCCCCTACCGATCATCCGCTTAGCGGCGATCATAGAGCTTCGGTTAGTAGTTTGATGCCCGATTATTTTCCGTGCGGGACCTCTCGACCAGTGAGCTGTTACGCACTCTTTAAATGAATTGCTGCTTCCAAGCAAACATCCTGGCTGTTATAGAAGTCCTACCTCGTTTGATCAACTTAACTACTTATTAGGGACCTTAGCTGCTATTCTGGGTTATTTCCCTCTCGGCCACGGATCTTAGCACCCGCAGCCTCACTCCCGGAGATATCTGTTAGCATTCGGAGTTTGTCAGGGTTTGGTAGGCGGTGAAGCCCCCTAGCCCAATCAGTAGCTCTACCTCTAACAGACTTCATAATCCGAGGCTGTTCCTAAAAACATTTCGGGGAGAACGAGCTATCTCTCAGTTTGATTGGCCTTTCACCCCTATCCACAGGTCATCGCAAGACTTTTCAACGTCAACGCGTTCGGTCCTCCATTTTGTGTTACCAAAACTTCAACCTGCCCATGGATAGATCACAAAGTTTCGCGTCTGCCCCCACTGACTAAGCGCCCTATTTGGACTCGCTTTCGCTACGGCTCCGTTAATTTCGAACTTAACCTCGCCAGTGAGGAGCAACTCGTAGGCTCATTATGCAAAAGGCACGCCGTCACATATTGCTATGCTCCGACCGCTTGTAGGCGCACGGTTTCAGGTACTATTTCACTCCCTTGTTTAGGGTGCTTTTCACCTTTCCCTTACGGTACTGGTTCACTATCGGTGTCTGAGGAGTATTTAGCCTTACCAGATGGTGCTGGCAGATTCAGGCAGGATTCCTCCGGTCCCGCCCTACTCAGGATACTGCTCGTCCTCTTCAATTTACGCTTACGGGGCTATCACCCGCTATGGCTCAACTTTCCAGATGATTCAACTTGATGAAGAATTCTAAATGCAGTCCTACAACCCTCAACCGGCACGCCGGTCAAGTTTAGGCTATTCCCTTTTCGCTCGCCACTACTCAGGGAATCACTAATTGTTTTCTTTTCCTCTCCCTACTTAGATGTTTCAGTTCAGGAGGTTGGCTCTCTTTCGAGTACTATACCTTCAGTATAGTGGGTTGTCCCATTCGGAGATCCGGGGATATAATACTTGTGTGCAGTTCCCCCCGGCTTATCGCAGCTTACCACGTCCTTCGTCGCCTCTCAGACCCAAGGCATCCACCATGCGCCCTTAGTTGCTTTAAAAAATTTAGAAACTAGAATTATATGTTATTCTTGTAGTTGTTACCCGACCACATTTCTTCAGACCAACCATAAAAAATCATGGTGATTAAAATAAATATGTGATCGATAAAAAATATTAGATATCCGTTCTAACATTTATTTTCCCAATATGTCAAAGAGCTAAACGTGAACACGCTAATTACGCGAACTAACGCTGACGTCACGAATGTGTTGATGTTAAGATTTCGAATCTTCAGGCCTTAAGCCGACATCATCATGTAAAGAACTTTTGTTGGTGGAGGATATCGGAGTCGAACCGATGACCCTCTGCGTGCAAGGCAGATGCTCTAGCCAACTGAGCTAACCCCCCAATTTGATTGAGGTTAGCAGTTGTGGTCAACTCTAAACCTTCAACGCTTTTTAGTAGACCCGAGCAGATTTGAACTGCTGACCCCTACATTATCAGTGTAGTGCTCTAACCAGGCTGAGCTACGGATCTGTGTTTGTAGCCCCCGTGATTACGGGTTACTTGTTTGAAAGAACTTTTAATTTCCCGGATCAAGTCCGGGATAAGAATTGAAAGAAAGGGAAACAATAGCCAGTAAGTAATTCTCTAAAAAGGAGGTATTCCAGCCGCACCTTCCGATACGGCTACCTTGTTACGACTTAGCCCCAGTCACTAGTTTTACCCTAGGCGGCTCCTTACGGTTACCGACTTTAGGTACACCCAGCTTCCATGGCTTGACGGGCGGTGTGTGCAAGGTCCGGGAACGTA